>ENA-UOOE01000872-UOOE01000872.1-fermentation-metagenome-genome-assembly--contig:-NODE-872-length-27480-cov-4.514676_pt1 | contig 27480 bp, 30 predicted proteins | sample MGYA00245776_ERZ724021 | MGnify/ENA primary metagenome ERZ724021 (study PRJEB28704, sample SAMN03018321) | fermentation metagenome | biome: anthropogenic terrestrial biome; feature: soil; material... | reverse complement strand
AGCTATTCTGCGACAGGGCTTTTATTTTCTTGTCTGTTCAATGGGAAACAGTCCAGATGGAGTAATAAATGCGGATTTTCTTTTTTTCGCCGGCCTTTACGGTAAACCGCGTGTACGCATCGCTGGTATTCGGATTCTCCGCCGCCGAAAGATAAACGAGAGAGTCCCAAGGAGCCTTATCAGCATACAGCGGCTCGGAAACATGGTTGATCATCTCCGGATTGCATACTTCGTCAATTCCGACCTCCCTGTCGGTACCCGTTGTGTTTTCCACTTCCGCTTCGGCCAGAAATAGCCTGCAGTCGGAACCAGTGCGTTCCTTCACGTCGTCGGCCAGCTTCTCTTTTTCCAAGTTGTCCGGCAGTTTTTTCACCTCTGAAAAGGAAATGGCGGTGTACTTCATGCGTGAGTACTTATCCTCGTAAGTTTCGCCGAGTTTTAAATAAGTGGGGCCGGTGCCTTCTGGAACGGCCTGCACTTGCGCCTGCGACGTGGCTGGCTTTCCGTTTACCCGCGTCGGCAGAACCGGGGATAATTTCTTCCAAAGATATATTCCAAGCACTGCCACCACTGCGGCGGAAAAGACTACAACAATTATGGTGCTTCTCCTGTTTTTCTGCCGGTGTTCCATACAAACCCCTCCGTTTTCGTTTTGCGCTGCAAAATCCGCTTCCTCTTCTGCCGCAAGCAAAATGTTGTTCGTTTAAAATATTCTCATATTGAAATGTTCATATCTAATATACCACAAATTGGTTTTTGTCAACCAAATATTGGCTGTTTTTACAATTTTCGTGCCGTTTTGTAATTTTGGCCTTGTTACAAATCACAAAATTCAGTCTTTCAGCAAACCGTCGGCAAAGGAAGAAAGAAAAATTTTTGTGCGGGATTGATTTTAAAAGTGCCGGAAACCATAAGTTAAGGATTGCCTGGCTTTTCCTTCATCCGGTTATCCCGGATTTCTCGTTTCGGGTGCAGTTCCTGATCGGTCGACCGGCAGCCCAAATTCGCCTAAATAGTGAAAGTGCAAAGGCCCCGGAAAGTCCAGATTGGACTTTCCGGGGCCTTTGCACTTTTTAAGGGCACGCAAAAATAGTAAAAAGCGAAACACAGGCTACCTGACAGGTGCTCCGATATTTCCCCCTCTATCCGCGAAAAGCGCGCCGGAGGGAAGATAATTCTTCGCGGTTCGGAACGAGAAGCCGATAAAACGGCGTATGCGAATATTTGCAGAAAATCACCATGCAGGAAATCCCCTGAGACACCATGGAAAGTGACGTAGCAAGCGCAACACCCTGGATGTGAAGATACGGGATACAAGTAAAGCTCACAATGCAGTTTACAGCAAATCCAAGCGTATTAGGCAGGACATTTAGCTCCGGACGTCCATAAGCAGCAATAGAATTGCCCAGCACTTTTGCATAGGAAATTACGATGGTACCGACAATGAGATAAGAAAGCAAGGGAAGAACGCCAACATACATAGGGAACAGCCATGGAATAAACAAATATGCCGCCCAGAGAACAAGCAGGGATGCAATGGTAGTCACAACGGCAACAATTTTAGTGGAAAGCAGTGTCAGATGAAGCTTACTTTTCTGGTCGCTCATGGCAGCAACACGGCTCAGAATCACCTGGCTTACTGCGTCGGGAAGAAGCCATAGCTGCTGTGCAATGGTCAGCGCAGTGCTGAAAACGCCGAGGCTGCTGATGCCATAGTTCCCCTGCACAATAAAGTTCCCGAGGTTGCTGTTCAGGTAATTGAGGACATTGCTCACATGAGACTTAAGGCTGTAAGTAACCATGCTGCTGGTCTTGACGCGATGGTCATTCTCCGGGGCAGGGGCAGGTTCCGGCCCATTCCAGCGGTGGACACCATAAATGGCCATAATGATTGCCGCAAAGGAAATCGCGTTTGTGCACCAGATCCAGACACCCGCCGCCGGACGAAATGCAATAAAGATTGCAAGCATCGTTGCGAGAATACGCTGAGTCAGCGTAATAATGTTAAACATTTTAAATTTATTCTGGCCTCGCAGGGCACCAATCACGACATTTTGGAGGAGGGATAGCAGTGCGTAAACCAAAATCGCCACAAGATAGCTGGCCGGTGTCGTGTTAAAAAGACGGCTGTCCCGCAGGGAAACAAGCACAGCCGTGCTGCCAACGGCAATAATGGCAAAAGTGATGATTGTAAACCGCTTCAGGGCGCCCTTTGAATTTTCCGTTCTGTAATGCGCTACAAAATAAATGGCGGCAGAAGCAATGCTGAGTCCCAGAATGGTGTTAAATCCGCCGCCCCACGTCTGAAGTTCACTGTAATAACCCCTGATTTTCGGATTTATCCTGTGCAGCACAAAGATTGAAGAAACCAGTCCGAGGATGGTACCAATAATGTTTGTGCCGAACGTATAAAGAGAGTCACGGACAATATCGCTCCGGATTTTTTTCTCTTTTTGTTTTTCCGCCATTTTATTACTCCATATCCATACCAATTTAATATGGAGAGTATTATACCATGTTCCGTTCCAGATAACAATATTTCCGCATTTCCGCACTTAGCGGAAGGTAAGGTTGCTTCTCTTGAGGGCTTTGCGCACTGCATAAAAGCAAAGGGATACCACTGGTATCTCTGCAATGGTGGCACTGATTAAGGCAGCCGGGATTTCCATTACGATTTGACAAAAGCTAAAACGCTGCTCTTCAGCTTAATACGGTCAAGGGCACGCCCCGCAAGCAGGTAAATAACCGCGCTTGCTGCAGCCTGTATGGCATTGGCCGGGATTTCAATCAGCGGTGCAGAAAAGCTGTGCGAGAGGAAAACCTCCGTAAGATAGTAGCCGCCAATGCAGATAAGGCCTGCCAAGCCGGAGGCAACTGAGTTCCGTTTCGTAATGATCTTTTCACCCGTTGAAGCAAAGCACATAGCCATCAGGGACTTAATCAGAAGCGTAGGGAGCGCGAATGCTGCACCCCCCGTCAGCAGGTCGGAAAGCACCTCGCCAATCCCTGCCGCCGCAACAGCATAAGACATGGGAAGCACACTTGCTGCAAGGTAGACAAACGCATCGCCAAGATGAACGTACCCGCCTGTCGGGGTTGGGATATGCAGAATATAGGCTGTCACAACAAAAATCATTGCGGCAAAAAGGGCAGTCAAAACACCTAGGCGCAGAGAAGACTGTTTTTTCATGATGGACACGTTCCTTTTCCAACCCGGTTCCTCTTCCGGGCATTGATTTTACCGATTACTGTGCTATTATGATAGCGGAAAACTGTTTCTATTAAAAGTATCAGTTTATAAAAATTCAATCAGTACAGTTTGCGGAGGGAATTCCCATGACTTACGACTATCTTCAGCTTGACAAAAGTTCGGCAGTGCCGCTGTACCGCCAGCTTTATCTCTGCATCCGCGGGGCGGTGGAAGCCGGACATCTGAAAAAAGGCGACCGTCTGCCTTCGGTACGCAGGCTTGCGGCAGACCTTGCGCTGAGCTGCACAACGGTGGAAAGCGCTTACCAGCAGCTATGTGTGGAAGGCTACCTGAAAGCGTCCCCTCAGCGCGGCTATTTTGCACTGGACGCGGAATGCAATGTTCCCACGCGTCGTGCGGCACCGGCTGCCGTCCCTCATGCCGCCGCGGCGCCCGTGCGGTATAATTTTGGAAGTGACTGCGTGGATGAAAACAGCATGGACCTGACGATCTGGCGGAGGAATATCCGAAATTCCCTCAACCGCTGCGGTGCACTTGCTTCCTACGGAGAACATCAGGGCGAAGAAGAACTGCGCACGGCCCTCGCTTCCTACAGTTTCGGGATGCGGGGTGTTGTCGCCTCCCCGAAACAGATTGTAATTGGTGCAGGGACACAGCCGCTTCTTTTCCTGCTCTGCGGCCTGATTGCGCCCGACCGGCGCTCCGTCGTCATGGAGGAACCCGGTTTTCCCCAGGCAGAACAGGTTTTTGCAGACTGCGGCTTTTCTGTGGGGAAGCTCCCCTGTGACAGCAACGGCATCCGCATGGACAGGCTGGAAAAAAGCGGCGCCCACTTTGTGTACCTCAGCCCTTCGAACCGTGTCCGGACCGGCTCACCGATTCCCATGAGTCGGCGGGTAGAGCTGTTAAAGTGGGCCGGACGGACCGGCGGAACCGTGATTGAAGACGATTACAACGGCGAACTTCGGTACCGCGCACGCCCAATCCCCGCCATGCAGGGAATTGCGGATGGCAAGGGGGTTGTGTACCTCGGCTCATTTTCCAAGCTTTTACTGCCATCCATTCGCATTGGCTATATGGTGCTGACACCGGAACTGCTTGCACGTTATCTGCCGCGTGCTGCGCTCTACAACCAGACCGCTTCTAAAGTAGAGCAGCTTGCGCTGGCCGAATATATCCGCAGCAGGCAGATGGAACGCCACCTGCGCCGCCTGAGGAAACTTTACAGCGAAAAAAGCGAAGCGCTCCTGAAAGCCCTGCGGCGTGCATTTGGAGGCAAAGCGGAAATCCTCCTCCAAGAGACGCCGCTCACGGTCATCCTCACGCCGAAAACTTCCGGGGAAAGCGCCGAAAAGCTCTGTGACCTTGCCCTTGCCCATGGCGTGCGCATCCAGACAGCATCCGGGGGAAAACTCCGCCTCGGCTTTGCAGGCATCCCGCTTGAAGACATTCCGGTCGCCGTAGAATGCCTCCGCACCGCCTGGGAAGGAAGTTAATGTCAAAAGGCCTTTTCACGGACGGCAAAAAAGCGTATGATTGATAAAAACAATAATTTGGAAGGAGAGCCGAAAATATGCTGGACTACAAATTTGACACGCAGCTCCTAATCGAGGGGAAAAGCCTCTCTGAAAATGACATTCATGATTATATTGCTAAAAATATCAAGGGTGACTGCCTGCTTGCCGTCGGGGACGAAAACCTGATTAAAATTCACTATCACACCAACACGCCTTGGAAAGTGCTGGAATACTGCGCTTCCCTCGGAGATATTCACGACATTGTCGTGGAAAATATGGAACGGCAGCAAAACGGCCAGAAAGGCTGAGAAAGCATGAAGGCTTATGAACGGTTCCTTAACTATGTAAAATTTGGCACGACTTCAGATGAAAATGCACCGGAGAATGTCTTCCCGAGTACGGAGGGCCAAAGGGTACTGGCAGACGAGCTGGTAAAGGAAATGAAACAGATTGGCTTTGCAGACGCACGGTGCGACGCAAACTGCTACGTTTACGGCTCCCTGCCGTCAAACTGCGGGGGCAGCCAGCCCGCTATCGGCCTGATTGCGCACATGGACACAAGTTCCGCGGCAAGCGGGACGAATATCCGTCCGCGGATTGTAAAATCCTACCGGGGCGGCGACATCGTCCTGAATGCGGAGCGGAATCTCGTCCTGCGCGAAGAGGATTTTCCCTGCCTTTCGCACTGCGGGGGCATGGACCTGATTGTGACCGACGGCACCACGCTGCTCGGCGGTGACGACAAGGCCGGCATCGCTGAAATTCTGACGGCAGCAGAAAACATTGTCCGGGGAAAAATCCCCCATGGGAAAATCTGCGTTGCATTTACGCCGGATGAAGAAATCGGGCGGGGTGCAAGCCGCTTTGACCTTGCTGCGTTTGGCGCGGATTTCGCCTACACGGTGGATGGCGGCAAGCTTGATGACCTGGAATACGAAAATTTCAATGCTGCCGACGCTGTTCTGACCGTACACGGCATCAGCACCCATCCGGGTGACGCAAAAGACAAGATGAGGAATGCTCCGCTGCTCGGCATGGAGTTCCATTTAATGCTGCCGGCAGCCGAAACGCCTGAGCACACCGAGGGCCGCGAAGGTTTCTATTTTTTGGAGCATATCGAAGGGGAAGTGGAAAAAGCTGTTTTCCACTACATTGTGCGCGACCACGACTCAGCCAGATTTGAAGCACGGAAACAGTACATGCAGCGTGCTGTTAATTATCTTAATGCAAAATATGGGACCGGCACATTTGAGCTGGCGATAAAAGACTCCTATTATAATATGAAGCCCGTCCTCGAAAAGCACCCGGAAGTTGTAAAGCGTGCGGAAAAAGCCATGCGCTCCGCAGGGGTTGAACCGAAAGCCGTTCCCATCCGCGGCGGTACGGACGGTGCCGTTCTTTCCCAGATGGGCCTGCCCTGCCCCAACCTGCCAACAGGCGGCTACAACTGTCACAGCCGCTTTGAATTTGTATCAATTCAGGAAATGAATAAAGTTGTAGAAATTCTTATGGCACTGCTAAAGTGCCAGTAAAAATTTCTGTGCGGTATTTTCTCCGTTCCCACTTGCGGGGACGGAGAATTCTTTATCGCAATTCAGGTAAAAATGTGCTATGATTAAAAAGGTTTGGCATATGGGGCGCCGTCCCTGCCCTGCCATTGAAAACGCGCCGATTTCATGCTATAATCATTTAATCGGTAAAAGCATGAAAGCATTGAAAAAAGGGAGCTGCGGAACATGATCAGTGTAAACCGGTACCATACGCACCTCTGCGGTGAGCTAAGCGAAAAAGAAATCGGCCAGACCGTCCGTGTGGCGGGCTGGGTGGAAAATATCCGCAATCATGGCGGCGTGCAATTCCTTGACCTGCGTGACCATTACGGCGTCGTTCAAATTGTTATTCATAATCAGGAAATGCTCAAAAATGTCGAGAAGGAATGCACTCTCACAGCGAAAGGAAAAGTAATCCCGCGTGACGCGGACACTTACAACCCGAAAATTCCGACCGGAACGGTGGAAATTGCCGCCGACGAGCTGACAGTGCTCGGCCCTGTGACGGCACCTTTGCCATTTGACATTGCGTCCTCCCTTGAAACGAAGGAAGACGTGCGTCTCCGTTACCGATACCTTGACCTGCGCAACCCGAAAGTCCACCGAAATATTGTGCTGCGCTCACAGGTCATTTCCTACCTGCGTCAGAAAATGACAAGCCTCGGCTTTCTGGAAATTCAGACACCAATCCTTTCCGCTTCTTCTCCAGAGGGCGCACGCGACTACCTGATCCCCAGCCGCCGCCACCCGGGCAAGTTTTATGCCCTGCCGCAGGCTCCGCAGATTTTTAAACAGCTTCTGATGGTTTCCGGCTTTGACCGGTATTTTCAGATTGCACCCTGCTTCCGCGACGAGGATGCCCGTGCAGACCGTTCGCCGGGCGAATTTTACCAGCTTGACTTTGAAATGGCATTTGCCGAGCAGGAGGATGTCTTTGCCGTTGCAGAAGAAGTGATCGGTGATACCTTCCGTAAATTTTCAAATAAAAAGGTTTCCCCTGCACCGTTCCGCCGTATCCCCTACGCGGAATCCATGCTGAAATATGGCACGGATAAGCCGGATCTGCGCAATCCGCTCGAAATTATCGACATTACAGATATTTTTGAAGGCACGGCGTTTAAGCCATTCCAGCATAAAACAGTCCGTGCTGTCAGCGTGCCGGACTGTTCCGCCCAGCCGCGCAGTTTCTTTGAGGGGATGCTTTCCTATGCCGAAAGCATTGGCATGAAGGGCCTTGGCTATATTAAGGTAACCGGTTCCGGTGAATATCAGGGGCCAATTAACAAATATCTTTCTGAGGAAAAGCGTGCGGAGCTGACAAGACGTGCTGCACTGAAGCCCGGCACCGTCGTCTTTTTCATTGCGGATGAAGCGGACATGGCGCCGAAGTTTGCTGGGCAAATCCGCACGGAGCTTGGCAACCGCCTCGGCCTGCTTAAACCGGATTGCTATGAGTTCTGTTTTATCGTCGATTTTCCGATGTATGAAATTGATGAGGAAACAGGCGCGACAGTATTTACCCACAACCCGTTTTCCATGCCGCAGGGCGGGATGGAGGCCCTGATGACAAAGAAGCCGGAAAATGTGCTTGCCTACCAGTACGATATTGTCTGCAACGGCGTAGAACTTTCCTCCGGCGCAGTGCGCAATCACAGCCTAGAAATCATGAAGAAAGCCTTTGCAATCGCCGGTTACTCTGAAGAAGAGCTAAAGACAAAATTTACTTCCCTCTATCATGCGTTTCAGTATGGGGCCCCGCCGCACGCCGGTATGGCTCCCGGCATTGACCGTATGCTTATGCTGCTTACGGATGAGGACAATATCCGTGAAGTCATCGCATTTCCGATGAACTCGAACGCACAGGATGTAATGATGGGATCACCGAACGAAGTCACAGAGCAGCAGCTTCGGGAAGCTCACATCCGGCTGAGAAAATAACGGGCGGGAGGAAAATGCCATGGTAACACACGAGGAAATTCTGAAAATTGCAAATCTTGCAAAGCTTTCCGTCTCACCGGAGGAGCTTGACGGCCTGACAAAGGACATGAATAAAATGATTGGCTTTGCGGATACCATCAATGCCGCGTCTGAAGGCGCAGGCAGTTTCGACAGTGCCGGAGGGCTTTCCAATATCTTTCGTGAAGATCAAGTCGTACCTTCCTGCCGCCGGGAAAAAATTCTTGGCAATGCGCCGTGTACGGAAGGCGGATATTTTCTCGTGCGGCGGCGCAGTTAGGAGGCATGTGGAATGGGACAATACGGAACGATTGCGCGGCTTCACAGCCTCCTCTCTGAAAAGCGTCTGAGCTGCACGGAATTGACCAGGGCATACCTGGATGCTATAAAAAAAGAAAACAGCGCCCTTTGCGCCTATGTGAAGGTCACACCGGAAACAGCGCTGAAAGCAGCTGCAAAAGTGGATGCAAAAATTGCTGCCGGGGAACCTCTCGCACCACTGGAAGGCATCCCCATGACGCTCAAGGACAATATCTCTACAAAAGGTATTGAGACAACCTGCTGTTCCCGGATTCTGAAAGGCTATGTGCCAATTTATGATGCAACCGTCTGGGATCTGCTGAAAAAGCAAAATGCCGTCCTGCTCGGGAAAAGCAACATGGACGAGTTTGCAATGGGTTCTTCCTGCGAGACCTCCTGTTTCGGCGGGGCAAAGAACCCGCACAACCGAAAGCGTGTGGCAGGCGGTAGCAGCGGCGGTGTGGCAGCGGCCGTGAGCGCTAACCTGGCAGCGTTCGGCCTCGGTTCGGACACCGGAGGTTCCATCCGCCAGCCAGCCAGTTTCTGCGGTGTTGTCGGATTCAAGCCGACTTACGGCGCGGTTTCGCGGTTTGGCCTCATTGCCTATGCTTCAAGCTTTGACCAGATTGGGCCGATTGCGCCAAGCGTGGAGGATGCAGCACTTATCTATGACGCAATTTCCGACTACGACCCGATGGACTCGACAAGTATCGGGAGAAAAGCACCTGTTTCCCCTGCTCTTGAAAACAGCATCCGCGGAAAAAAGATTGGCATTGTGAAGGAGTATTTCCGCGGCGTCCGCCCTGACGTTGATTCTGCCATAAAAAAGGCAGTTGGTGTGCTCTGTTCGCTCGGTGCGGAAACCGTAGAATTTTCCCTGCCTGCCATTTCATACAGCCTTCCGGTCTATTACATTCTCGCCTGCGCGGAAGCTTCCTCAAACCTCGGACGGTATGACGGCATCCGCTATGGCTACCAGACAAAGCAACACTTTGCCGACCGCAACGATATGGTCTGTAAAACACGCAGCGAAGGCTTTGGCGCAGAAGTCAAGCGCCGCATCCTGCTCGGTACTTATGTGCTGAGCGCCGGATACTACGACGCCTATTACAAAAAGGCACAGAACCTGCGGGGGACGATTATCCAGTCATTCGGCGAAGCATTCCGGAAATGTGATTTTATTGCGGCGCCTACCGTCCCCATGACAGCGTTCCCGGAAAATTATGCAGCTAAGGACCCGGTGGAAACATACCTTACCGACCTCTGCACAGTGCCGGTCAACATTGCCGGGCTGCCTGCCGTCAGCGTGCCCTGCGGCTTTGGGAATGACGGGATGCCCGTAGGGCTTCAGCTGATTGGCCCGGAGTTTTCGGAGGCACCGCTGCTGAACGCTGCAAACCAGTATGAGCTGGCATCGCGCAAAACATCTTTCCGGTCTGTGGAAACGGGGGTCAGGCTATGAATTACGAACTTGTCTGCGGGCTTGAAACGCATGTGGAGCTTTCAACGAAGACAAAAATCTTCTGTTCCTGCACGACGGAATTCGGCGGCGAACCAAATACTCACTGCTGCCCAATCTGTATCGGCCTGCCCGGCACGCTTCCAAAGCTGAACAGGACTGTTGTGGAGTATGCCGTGATGGCAGGGCTTGCAACCCATTGTGAAATCAATCCGGATGCGCGGATGGACCGAAAAAATTACTGCTACCCCGACCTGCCGAAAGCCTACCAGATTTCAGAATATGACCAGCCGCTTTGCCGGAACGGCTGGGTTCAGTTAAAGAGCGGGAAAAAAATCCGCCTTACACGCATCCATATTGAAGAAGACGCCGGAAAGCTTGTCCATGAGCGCGGCAACACGCTGATTGACTATAACCGCAGCGGCGTCCCCCTGATTGAAATCGTCTCGGAGCCTGACATCCGCAGTATTGAAGAAGCCACGGAATATGTGGAAACACTTCAGACTACTATGCGCTATCTTGGCGTCTCCGACTGCAAAATGCAGGAAGGCTCCCTGCGCTGTGACGTCAACATCTCTGTCCGGTCAAAAGGCTCCCGGCAGCTTGGCACCCGCACGGAAATCAAGAACATGAACTCGTTTTCACACATGACAAAGGCAATGGAGTACGAGATGAACCGGCAGATTGACCTCCTGGAAAGCGGAGAAAAAGTTGTGCAGGAAACCCGCCGCTATGATGAATCGACCGGCTGCACCGAGGGGATGCGCGGCAAAGAGGACGCGGACGATTATCGTTACTTCCGGGATCCGGACCTTGTGCCAATTCACGTGAGCAAAGAAATGCTTGCATCCATCCAGGCAAGGATGCCGGAGGACCCACAGAAGCGTCTGGAGCGTTTTGAGCGGGAATACAGCCTGACGGAAGCCGATGCGGCCCTGCTGATTGAGCGCCGCAGAGCCGCAGATTACTTTGAGGCCGCCGCAAAGGGAACGAAAAATCCGCGTACCGTCGCAAATTGTATTACCGGCCAGATTTTCGCTCGCCTTGGCACGGATGCAGCAAAAGACGATTTTCAGGTTAATGTTTCACCTGAAAATCTTAATGCCCTTCTCAGGCTGCTCGACGCAGGAAAAATCCGCACCAGCCAAATGAAAGCGGTCTTGGAAAAAATGCTGGATACTGGAAAGCCCGCATCTGCCTTTCTCAGTGAAAAAGACCTCGCAGGTATCAGCCCGGAAGAATTGCAAAAGCTCTGTGAAAAGGCTGCCGCAGACAATCCGAACGCGGTGAAGGATTACCGTGCCGGAAAAGAAAAAGCCCTGAAAGCCGTGCTTGGCGCTGTTATGAAAACAACGCATGGGCAGGCAAACCCCATGGAAGCACAAAAAATCCTTGCGGAAATTATGAAAGCATAAAAGGCCATAAACTTTTATGGATTGGAGTGGTTTTTTCTATTCCACCGATGTGCTGCGATAAAGCAGACTACGGCAAGCATGAAACAGACAACAGCCGTAGAAAGGTTAGGGTTAACAAGGGCTGTTTTTTCCGTAACGGTGACAAGGCCTCCAAAAAGTTTGGCGGAACCATTTTTCAGGATTTCTGTAAAGTGACGCTTTGCGTAGCAGTAGAGGGACACCTGACAGGAACCGGTAACCAGAGCAAGAACTGCTGCCACACGCAGCAGCAGGATGCTTCGTTTTGGGTTATCCGACATTTTCTTCTTCCTTTCATATTTCTGCTCCTTAAAAAGCGGAAACAGACATTTTAGCTATGATAAAATAATTATATCAGATTCCTGTATTTTTGTCTGTCTTTCCATCTGGAAATTCTCTACTGTTATCCTCCGGTTTATTCCGGAGACATTTTAATCCTGATTACAAAGAGGCACACCTTGTACAAAGCTGCACAAGGTGTGCCAATTTTTCCGGCTTTTTCAGGCGGAAGGACTTTATTTCATGTTCTGCTCGTAGCTTTTAATCATGCTCTTGACCATCTGGCCACCGACAGAACCAGCCTGCTTGGAAGTAAGGTCGCCGTTGTAGCCGTTTTTCAGGTTCACGCCAACTTCGGAAGCAGCTTCCATCTTGAACTTGTCCAGCGCCTCACGGGCTTCCGGAACAACATGACTGTTTCTCGACATCCTCAAGCACTCCTTTTCTTCAAATTCATTTCCCTATGCGTTTGCTTTCTTAGCTTGCCGCTTCAGGCTTTTTTTATAACCGGTAAAATCTGCAAAAATCAAAGTTTAAATCCGTCTCCCAGACTGACGTCAGAAAGAAGTAACACTGCGCTGACAAACAGTATCAGTCCGGGCGCCAAAGGCCTGGAAAGCAAAACACTGAAGTCGTGCGGTTCCAGCACGGTACCGCCGAGCGTTTTCAGGTTCCGCTGAAGACTCACTTCGGCACGTTCCGGCTCCAGTGAAGCAATGCTCAAAGTGTCCTTTGAGCCGGTGCCGCAGGTAATAACAGCTGCTTTGCTTCCCCGCAGCACATCCGCAGCCTGCCTGTTCCCAGAATCCATCACACAGAAAAATCCGTCCGGGACACCGGTAGGCTGTTGTGAGCACATGTGATCCTTAAAAAGCAGAATACCCGCTGGTACGCTTATTTTCGGGACAACCTCACTTTCACACACAAAGTACCGTGCAACTGTGCCCTGCTCTGCAACGTGTTCCTCTCCTGAAAAGCAAACACCTCCGCGGGCCGCGAGCGCCGGCAGCAAAGCTTCCGTAAGCGTGTGGTCTGAGGGGTCCCCGCAGATTAAAATATCGATCATTACTGCAACACAACTCTTTCTGTCCCCGGCTCCCGGCGGGATATGTAGCAGGGCGGTGCCGGAATTATCCCTGTACCGCCCGAAAAGAGAATTACTTCATGTTCTCTTCGTACTTTTGAATCATGTTCTTGACCATACGTCCGCCAACAGAACCAGCCTGTTTGGAAGTAAGGTCGCCGTTGTAGCCGTTCTTAAGGTTCACACCGACTTCGGAAGCGGCTTCCATCTTGAATTTGTCCAGGGCCGCACGGGCCTCAGGAACAACATTAGAACTCTTAGACATTTTACTACACTCCTTATTTCGATATTTTCCTGCGTTTGCTTTTCTATTTTGTGTTGCAGTATGTAAATTTATGAGTGGCTCTATTTTCCAAAAGATGTTGATGACAAAAGCGCAGAAATTTTTTAAATACTGATATTCAGTTACCACTGTCAGCCAAACTGATTATGGCACTAAAATTGTCAGCAAACATCTGGAGACCGGGATTGCCGGCAAAATTCAGTTTCGTGTTTTTTATGAGCCCTGCAGAAGCGGCAGATGCAGAAGCGTATATGCTTTGGACTTTTTAAAACCGTCCCACCACTGTGCATAAGAACTGTCAGTCCTGTGATCTGCAAGTTGATCATGCTGTTTGAGGTAGTTCCAAAAATGGATGCTTACTTTTTCTGCACCCCACATAATAAGGATTCCAACTCATGAAAAAGTAATAGCTTGCAGTCAAAAGCCAGATCCGGCGGAATTTATGCGGAATTATAAAATAAATCAATACAACAACAGGGAAAAATATCAGGAACTGCATTGAAACAAAAGACAAGCCGGAATCCTCCTAAATAAAGCTTTTTATTACCTATTTAATATAATAACATGAGAACTCTTTTTTATCCTGCCTTTCCTTTTCGTCTGAAAAAATAGATACAATTTTATAATTATGAGCGTATTGACATGAAAAGCGGCCTTACTCCATCCGAAATTCTGGAGTAAGGCCGCCTAAGTCCAAGTTATTCTGCAACAGGACTTTTTTGCCTGTTCGTCGGGAAATAGTCTAACTTCCGCGGGAATTTTTTATCTTCTCCGACACCTTTTTATTTGAATTTTTGGCTCCCTTGTTGTAAAATATTTGTAAAGGAGATCTTTCGGTATGTATAAAACCGGGGACAAACCAGGCAAGGGCGAATACCAATGCTATAATTGCAGAACCGTAATCCGTGTCGAAAAGGATGAAGACGCGCTGCCGCCGTGTCCAAAGTGCGGATGCGAAAAATTCATCAAGCTGAACTGATTCTACTCTCCCTTCCGGCTGGAGCCTTGTTGAGCTCCAGCCGGAATTTTTATTGTGCTTTCCTCATTCCTGCCATTTACCTTTTTTACAATCAGGAAGGGCTGAGCTGAAACCTCTGAGCGACCGGGTAAAGCGTGGCAAGGATTTCATACTGTCTGGTCCTTATTTTACTCCATTCGGATGCCGGGAATTGGGCAGAGGAAATGGTATAAGGCAAGGTAATCGTCTTCTCTTCGCCGGATTTCAGCGTCACATGGTCGTAGTCGTCAAGGTCTTTGTTTGTTTGGCGCAGCAGGAACGGGTCGGTTCCCTGAGCCCACGCGCCAGACTGTGCTACGAGGTGTATAAATTCTGTCTGCTGAGTTTTTGAAGAACGGTTCGTAAACTTCACCTGAACCATTAAAGTAAGGCAGTTCCCGAGGTTCATGTCCTTGATTTGTTTCTCGGGTATATCATAATGGCTCATCAGTTCTCCGGATGTTAAGAACCACGCTTTCTGTGCCGTGATTCCAACATCATTGACCGTTTCTGTTTTGCCCTGTTCAATAAAATGGTCTTTTCTGGCGGGATACTCCGCATTAATCCGGTAAAACAAAATGGCCCACACTGCTAACACAAGGACGGCAATGCAAGCAATAGCAATTTTTTGTTTCCGGCTGATTATGTTTTTCATTTGGCTTCCCCCTCTGTGCTGATGATCTTCCCTGCGCTGACGTTGACTACCACATTGCAGAGCGAGTAGAGATCTTCCGCATCATGGCAGGACATAATGACCAGTTTGCTCTTCTCTTTGAGGTCGGCAATCAGCTTTTTAATCATTTCCACACCGGATTCGTCGATGCCGTTCAGCGGTTCGTCAAGGATAATCAGCTCCGGTGTTCCCATGATGGCTGCGGCGATACCAAGGCGCTCTTTCATCCCAAGGGAATACTTGCGGTAACTGCGCTTGTCGTCCGGGTCAAGGCCGACTTCCGTGATGGCTTCCCGGATTTCTTCATCGGTTATTTTTTTCTGGATATCCGCAAGGAAGCGCAGGTTTTTGAAGCCGGTGTAGGCATTGATGAAAGCGGGGTTTTCAATGAGAACACCAACGCTTTCCGGGAAGGACATGTCTTTCCCGAGCACTTTTCCGTCGATGAGCACCTCGCCGGAAGTCGGCAGGATAAGCCCGCAGATTGCGCGCATCATCATGGTTTTGCCGCACCCGTTCTGCCCCTTAAGGCCATAAACGTTGCCGGAGGTGAAGGTCATGTTAATGTGTTTCAGCACCTCTGCGCCGCGGAGCGTTTTGCAGTAGTCCTTCATTTCTATTTTCATATTTTTTCCTTCTCTCAGACCTCGGAAAGCAGGTCGACTTTTTTAATTTTAATATTGCCAATTATGATGGACGCCACTATGAGCACCGCATCTGCCAAAGCAACATCTAAAGTGCGAATTGTCCCCTCAAACGGTAAAATGGTATTCCGGAGGGGAAGAGTCCCGTTCCCGATTACGGCCGGATTACAGTAAAAGAGGGAAACAACCAGAAGTGTAATGACACCCGCAAAGCAAATCATTGGTTTGAAGAATAAGATGGAAACGGTTTGCAGCAAAGAAATACAGACGGAGGTAAGTATCGGCAAAAGCACAAAAATGACGGTCCATTGGTTGGGTTTCAGTGTAAACGCCTTCCAAATTAGGGCCTTCATGATATCCGGTGAGATTTTAAGGACTGGTTTTATCCCCCAAAAGAGGGAAATCCCAACGGCAGCAAAGATTGTGACGTAGGCAAGCAGCACATCAAGCACCGTAACAATACATTTACTTGCCCACCATCTGTGTTTCTCCTGCGACAGCAGAAGCTCCATATAGCGGGAAGTCATGAGATTAGCATGATTTTCTCCTACAATGAAAGCAATCATGAGGTAAATAAAGATCCAAATGTAGGGAATTTCAAAAGGGATTCCCGCGCCGTACCGAAATATCTTTGCTCCGGAAAGCAGATAGGTTAAAACGTCACCTGCCGTAAGCGGCGGAAGAACCATGCCGAGCTGGCAGTCGCTTTGAATTCTAACCATCAAAGCGCCGATGATCGCTTCCGTTACAAGGAAAAGGGCCAGATACTTTTTCCATGAAATAAGGATAGAGTATCGAATGTCATGCAGAAGGACATGGCTGAAACAGGCTGTTTTTCGTTTCATTTCAATCCTCCGTGATTAAAAGACATCCTCATGTTTCATGTGAAAGGCATAGAAAAGAAAACTCCCTACCAGCAGCGCCGCAGTCACACCAAGAACAAAAACCGGATTACACTCAACGCCCTGATCCGGCCGCAAAAAGAAGAAGGGGCAGTACTGCACAAGATTAAAGACATTGAGCGCAATGTAGAGAATAAAATATACCAAAAAAGGAAAAAGCTCCACAAAAAAAAGCCGCTCAACGGAAAATGCAACGCAGAGGGAAAGAGTCGCCAAAGCCCCAAAAAAGACGAAGTTAAGCGCTAAAAAAGCCACAACGTACCAATATGGCATTGAATAAAACAGAGAATGAAACATTGTGGTTTCATATACCCCAAAACAGCCCTCCGCCGGAAGCGGCCCAATATACGGATATGTTGCGGAAGACAGAAGAAAATCTGCGAGCAGAGGCGTGACCGCAATGGTGCCCGCAGAAATAAAAACGGCGAAATACTTCGCAACCCCATACTGGATCCTTGTGGCCCTGGATAATACGTTTTTGAGATAGCCGGTCTTTTTATCCTGCAAAAAAGAACCCGCAAACGGAAAGCTGGCCAAAACCGGAATGACCAAATAGCTCAGTGCAAGGTAGAAGCTGGCTCCATCAAAGCCCAGCCACATACTGAATGAGTTATGAGGGAGAATAAACATACCCGGGTAATCAAGGTAATCTCGAATATAAATCCGATATGGAAATTCACAGGTAAAATAATGAAAAAATGCTATTCCAAGGGAAATCAGCCACGCGGTAAACATTTTTTGTTGTCGAACGCCCGCCTCAGTTCAACAGAAAATATATTTTTCATCTTTTCTACTCCAAACTTTTTACTTCAAACAGCTTTTCTCTTGCTAAAAAGGTCTTATACGGCTCATTTACATAAAAGCCATTTACATCAGAACTGTCTATGCTGACATACATTTTCGTATTGCTGCCGTCTTTCAGTTTATCAAGAAGTTCGTTTTTCACATAGTATAGAACCTGGATTGATTTTTTTTCGTCCTTTTCCAGTTCAAAATCCGTGTAGTCGTGTTTTTTCGGGCTATTTTGGGCCGCGGAAAAGTATGCCAATGACATATCACTGTCGGATGCAAATAACCCGTTCGGGTCTTGAGCAAGGTCACTTATGATAAATATGGGAGCCATGGAGAAAATATTTTTGTTCAGCGCCCCGCCGCTGATGTTTTCCGCGGTAAAATCGACGCAGACGAAACTTGAACCCGCCGGAGCTTCCGTGGTGATAGCTTTTTCTTTCTCCGCAAAAGCAGGAAAAGAAGAATATCGCTTAACGGAATTTACCGTATAAAGCACCCCTTTGCGTTTGCAGGACTCCCCAAGCTGATAGATCTGTTTGGAATTGCTTCCCGAAGAGACGTCTTCCGTCTGGATTTCAAAGTCCGCGTCCATCGCCTGAGAGGGAGAACCGTTTGGACTTTGCAGCTGCTTTTTTTGCTCCGCCAGCTTTTTAATATTAAGAGGAATAAAAACAGCCAGCAGTGCAATTACCGTAAAAATGATAACCGTTTCTTTCCTTTTCACACGTCTTCCCCTTCCCTTCTCATAAACTAGAAAAGATTGCCCCGGAGTCACCTTTCGGGGCAATCCAACCTGTCGAAAAAGCCCAGCTTTCACTGGACTTTTTCGACAGGCTGAAAGGAGCAGCTTAACGCTGCTCCTCGCTGTTTCCATTTTAGGGTTACCCCATCTATTAACAATAGGCGAAACTTATGCCGATTTTTCTTCTTTCTGCTTTTTAATAACTTTTAGCCGGGAAAATTCTTCCCGGTCTTTCTCTTCCAGGGAATCTGAAATCATTTTAACTGTGTCTTCAAAACGGGGAATCATAATGTTTTTGAGGGCATTTGCGCGTTTCTGAGTCTTTTTAACTGCGACTGCCAGACGGTAAATGCTATTTTCTACTTCCGCTAGTTCTGCCGTCAAATATTTAATTTTCTGGAATTTTTTATATGCCTGATCCAAAAGGGCATTTGATGAATTCAAGCCAAACGGTGCAGGGACTCCTTCCTGACGTTTCAGGGAAACCATTGGCAGTTCGACGCCCATAACACTGCGATAAGCAACATTTAATCCATTTTCAATCGGGACGGTCTCAGCAAGTTCCTGACAGAAACCCAGCGTTATATTGGAACGCTGAAGCAGAGCATACGCATCCGCATAGGTTTTGTCAATTACACTCTGAATCTTCGATGCTCGGCCAATTAAAGACATCATTTCGTGAATTAAAATATTGCGTTTGCGGTCGAGGAGCTCAAAACCCGTGCGGGAAAGTTCCAAAGATTTTTTTACTGCAAGAAGATTTCCCTTCGTTGGAACAGTTTGGTTATTCATCTTTTCCTTCACCGCTTTCCGTGTCTATGCGATCGAGTTTTTCCCGTTCTGCTTTTGCTTTGGATACTCTGACCTTGGCGGGTTCATAGTATTGATCCAGAGTAGCGTCATCGACACGGTCCAACGCCTCACGCGGCAGGGTGGTGAGAAGTTCCCACCCAAGGTCAAGGCTGGTTTCAATGGAACGATTCTCCGTATGGCCCTGATTGACAAATTCCTGCTCGAATTTCCTGCCAAACTCGATATACTTTTTGTCCTCAGGAGAAAGTTCTTCTTCGCCAATTACGGAAGCGAGAGATCTTGCGTCCATCACCTTTGCGTATGAAGCAAAAAGCTGGTTTGCAAGCGCCGAATGGTCTTCCCGTGTATAGCCGGTGCCAATTCCGTCTTTCATCAGGCGGGAAAGGGAAGGAAGAACCGCAACCGGCGGGTAGGTGCCTGCGGCATCCAGAGAACGGTCAAGAACAATTTGGCCCTCTGTAATATAACCGGTCAGGTCTGGCACAGGGTGTGTCACATCGTCATTCGGCATAGTAAGAATCGGAATCTGAGTCACCGAGCCCTTTTTTCCACGAATCATGCCAGCCCTTTCATACAAAGAAGCTAAGTCTGAATAAAGGTAACCCGGGTAGCCCTTACGCCCGGGAATCTCGCCCTTTGACGAGCTGAACTCACGAAGCGCTTCTGCATAAGAAGTCATATCCGTCATGATAACAAGAATATGCATTCCAAGGTCAAAGGCAAGATATTCTGCAACCGTGAGTGCGCAACGCGGAGTAAGAATCCTTTCGATAATCGGGTCGTTTGCCAGGTTTAAGAACATTACGACATGACGTAAAATTCCAGAGTTTTCAAAAGAACGACGAAAGTAGTCAGCCACATCATTCTTGACACCCATTGCCGCAAAGACGATGCCAAAATTTCCGCTATCCGCACCACTGATCTTTGCCTGCGTTGCAATTTGGACCGCAAGTTCGTTGTGTTTCATGCCGGAGCCGGAAAAAATCGGCAGTTTTTGCCCGCGGATTAGCGTCATAAGCGTGTCGATGGTAGAAATCCCGGTATTGATATAATTTTTAGGGTAAATACGGGAAACAGGATTGATTGGCGTGCCGTTGACATCGGCAGTTTTAACGGGAAATACGTCTCCAAGCCCGTCAATCGGACGCCCGGAGCCGTCGAAAACACGTCCAAGAATGGCAGGGGAAAGAGGCATTTCCATCGGGTGGCCTTTGAGCCTGGTCTGAGTGTTCGTCAGAGAAATGCCGCTGGTACCCTCAAACACCTGAATTACGGCGCGCTTTCCGTCGATTTGAACAATTCTGCCATGGCGCACCGAACCGTTTTCCAGGCGGATATCGACCATTTCCTCATAAGAGGCATGGCTAACCTTGTCAAGAACAACCAATGGACCGTTGATATCTTTTACGCCGACATAATCAAAAATCATATGCTGCCGCCTTTCCAAGAAAAATGCAGTCCAGCAGCTTCTGGCTGCTTATGCGGAAATAATCCCCGAAAGAGTCTTATCAATCTCCTTCATATACTCGTCAAACATCTCGAGCTTATTATTCGGAATATTATACTTCATTTTCACCAGTTTATCGAACAGCCCGCTGTGGATAATACTGGAAATCGGTACGCTTGCCGCAACGAGGCGCTTCGATTTTTTGTATAAATACAGAATAACTTTCATCATGAGTTTCTGCTTTTCCAGAGGAACATAGGTATCCTCCGCATGGAAAGCGTTTTGCTGGAGAAATCCGACTCGAATAACGCGCGCCGTTTCAATAATCAGTTTTTGGTCATCCGGAAGGACATCGGAACCAATCAGTTTTACAATCTCCATGAGCTTGTTTTCCTGTTGAAGGATTTGGCTGATTTGCTTGCGGTAATTGACAAATTCCTGTCCTTCATGTTGGATAAACCATGGATCCAAATCCGTAAAATATTCACTGTAACTCTGCATCCAGTTGATTGCAGGGTAATGGCGCGCATAAGCAAGGCTTTTGTCCAAAGCCCAGAAACAACGGGTAAAGCGTTTTGTATTCTGAGTGACCGGCTCGGAAAAGTCGGATCCCTGCGGGGAAACAGCACCAATAATGGTTACGGAACCCACGGTGCCGTTTAAGTTTTCTACCATGCCGGCACGCTCATAAAATTCCGCGAGACGGCTTGGCAGATAAGCTGGAAAGCCCTCTTCAGCGGGCATTTCCTCAAGACGTCCCGAGATTTCACGCAGTGCTTCCGCCCACCGGGAGGTCGAGTCAGCCATCATGGCAACATGATATCCCATGTCGCGGTAATATTCCGCAAGAGTGACGCCCGTATAAATTGAGGCTTCCCGTGCGGCAACAGGCATATTGCTGGTATTTGCAATTAAAATGGTGCGGTCGGTCATGGGGCGGCCTGTTTTTGGATCGGTCAATTCACCGAATTCTTCCAACACCTGGCTCATCTCATTGCCGCGTTCCCCACAGCCGACGTATATAATGATATCGGCATCGCACCATTTTGCAAGCTGATGCTGCATCATTGTTTTTCCAGTGCCAAAACCGCCTGGAATTGCTGCGGTCCCACCTTTCGATATTGGGAACAGCGTATCAATGACACGCTGACCGGTAATCAGTGGAACATTCGGCTGCCTGTGTGCCGCGACCGGCCTGGGAAGGCGGATAGGCCATTTTTGACAGAGCGTCAGTTGGTGAACGACACCTTTTGCATCCGTCAGATGGGCAACTATATCATTTACCCGATATTTCCCATTTGGCTGAATCCCGGATACAATTCCTTCCAACCTGGGAGGAACGAGAAATTTATGACGGATGACCGGCGTTTCCTGACATTCTGCATAAATATCGCCGCCCTTGAGGTGATCCCCTTCCTTTACGGAAAAGGTAACGTCCCACAGGTGGGTTTCATCCAGGGACGGGACACTGCTGCCGCGCGAAATAAACGGCCCCTTTTGCTCTGCAATCGCTTTCAGCGGTCGTTCAATACCATCAAAAATATTATTTAGGAGCCCGGGGCCAAGCGTTACATTCATTGGGCTTCCGGTTCCAAAGACAGGCTCACCGGGATGGAGGCCGGTTGTTTCTTCATAGACCTGAATGGTTGTCTTCTGATCGGTTACGCCGATCACTTCACCGACAAGACGCTCGCTGCCCACAAAGACCATTTCCATCATGGAAAAGCTGCGGGTGTTGCGGACGGTAACAACCGGCCCGTTAACCCCGTATATTACATTTTGAGTATTCATCGTTTCATCCCCATTGAACCATTTCAGACAATGTTCAAGCCGGATTCTTTTTCAAACCATTCATACTGATCCTGCAAAAGCGTATCAAAGGTAGCGTCCGCGGAAACTTCCATATCCGGCTGAAACCCACGCAGGCCGCCAAGCTCAATCGAAGCGTCCGTCTTAAACTCGCAACTGTAGCCAAGTGCTTTGCGGATGGAATCTTCATATCCGGCATCTTCCTTCCTCAGGAAGATTACGATACCGGGGCAGCCAAAGAACTCAGCCATTCTTCGGGCAGACTTTTCAAGGTAGGAACAATATTCCGTACCTGCCGTAAAACTTTTCAGTTTATCAGCGGCTTTTTGGAACACTTCCTCGGTAATTTCACGGCGGCGTTTCAGGAGGGCCCGCTGAGAATCCATTTCACGCTTTTCTTCGTCCCGTGAAATTCTGGCACGCATCTGAGCCATTTCCCGCTGAATCATCTGGTAACATTCTTGAAGGACCTGGTTTTCCGCTTCCTCCAGTTTTTTCTTTTTATAGGCAGCAATTTCAGCCTCAACCTCACTGCGCTGCTCTTCTGCATAGTGATTGATGGCATTGGAAAATTTATCTTTTTGATCCAGTATTTCAGCCAAATTGTTACACCTCAGTTTTCAGCCTTCGGTCAAATCTTGACACCTATTGCCTCCCGGACATAACGGGTGATGGTATCTTTGGTGCAGCCGTTCCCATGGCGGTCCGGAATCTCGACAATCAGCGGACGGCGCTGGTTTAACTTAATATCATAAACCATATCCGGGCACAGGGAGAGCAGTCTCTCGGTAATAAGGACGACCGCAATATCCTGCTGTGCAACAGCATCTTGAAGAATCTTCCGGACTTCGGGAGCCGTGTGGACGACAACGCCTTCTATGCCGGCCAGACGCATTCCCATTTGCGTGTCGTCATTATCGCTGATAAGGAAAAAACGCATTTTCTCCCCTCTGCTTTCTATTCTCTAAAAGATAAGGTCAGACTTTCCGCAGCATCAGGATGGCAAGCAGAAGGCCATAAATGGCAATCCCTTCAGCAAGGGCAACGAAAATCATTGCTTTACCAAAGACTTTCGGATCTTCGCCGGTTGCGCCAATCGCTGCCGGGGCAGAAGTTGCCACAGCGATTGCGCTGCCAATGGAAGCCATGCCTTCTGCAAGGGCAATCGCCATCATAGACATTCCCTTTGAGGAATCGGCTGTTGTTGCCGCTGCCGCAGCCGCAGTTGTTGCTGCCGCAGCCGTACCGGTTGTTGCAGCAGAAGCAGAAAATGGAACCAACAGGGAAACGCCGCAAATAACGGCGAAGGAAATTACCTGAGTTAAGACAGCCTTACGGCGGCTATTGCCTTTTTTAACAGAACGGATGGACAGCATAACGGAAACGATTAGAAAAACAATTGGAATACAAATAATGGTGAGATCCATAATTATTTCCTCCTAAGTTTTAATCTTACAATATAATGAAAAGGATAATTTATTTTAAGCTTTCCGCCCAACAGTAACAGGAATAAATGGGTGACCGGAGCCGTTGTAGAAGCGGCTGAACATTTCATAGAATTCCAGCCTTAGAGACTGAACACCGGAAAGCAAGCCTTCCAAGGCGATTATGAAAGCATTTCCAATAAAAACTACAATCGCGAAACCAACCCCGCTGAACATCTCGGCAAGGGTAAAAACGACACTCATCATTCCTGCATGTACCAGCACGAAAGCACCGACACGAATAAAACTGATTGTATTAGTAAGGTAACTGAGGATGAATTCAAAAACTTCAAAAAGGTTCTGCATGATGGTTCCGCCCCAATGCTCCGGTTTCCAATCCGGTTTTCCCTCCATAAATCCACCGAGGACTTCACGGAACAGAATTACAATTAAAGGCAGGACAATCAGGCCGAAGATATAGGCAGAGTTCACGATATTCCAGCCAAAAGCCAACTGCCCGCCGAAACCTACGATAACGGACGTATAAAAAATCAGGCCGGCAACACCATTCGGGCCAAAAAGGCCTTCCGTATAATGCTTTCGTCTCAGTGAAACAATGATATTTGTTATAATTGCAAGAATAACCATCAGGATTCCAAGACCGACGGCAAACAGAATAACGGAGTTCGTCTGTTCCATGACGGAAATCGGCTTATCCGGAAGCTTTAGTATCCCCTTGTAAAGCCAGTCAAAGGAATTTTCAAAACCGAAACAGCTCCCGAACAGCACCCCGATCACCGAGGATGAAATCCCACATGGAATCATGACGCAGCCTAGGCCGGAACGCTTCTTTTTCCAAAGCAGCCATCCGGCCAGGGCAATTACCAGCCCCTGGCCGAAGTCCGCAAACATAAGCCCAAACAGCAGGACATAGGTAAAAGCGACGATGGCAGTGGGATCAAACTCATCATAGGAGGGAAGCCCATAAATGCTGATGAGGTACTCAAACGGACGCCAAAGTTTTCTGTTTTTTAAGGTGGTTGGCGGCGAATGAGGGAGGATATCCGGTTTGGAAGCATCTTCCATAGTATAGATTACCGTACTGAGCGGCTTTAAAGCCCCTTGAACCTCCTGCATTCGCTTCACAGGAATCCAGCCGACGAGAATGAAGCTGTTGCCGTATTGAAACGCATACCGCCGGATTCCATAATAAGTGTGCTTTTTGGAAAGCCAGGTATAAACGCCGAGGAAATTCCCACATTCCCGATCCCAGAAAGCCTTGATTTCGGATGAGATTCCGTCAAGCTCTTCCGAAGCCTTCTGTTTGGACGAGGCATCCCGTTCCAGGATGGATGGAATCGTGCCGGAACAGCCTTTTAACGAAACCGCTTCAAAGCCGAGATGGGAAAAAATATGGTCGGTTTCCTCTATTTGATTGATTGGTGCACAGTACATTCCCCAGTAAAGTGAGTTTTCTGCTTCTTTGGAAAAAAGTGCAAGGAAGGTATCCTTTTTATATTGAGACATTTCCGCATAGCTCTCTGCAGGAAGCGAACCAAATCTGGTTTTGACAAATTGACAGCCATTCAGGTCGTCCAGATTAATTTTAAGCCACGAAAAATGCTGAACTCGAGAAATTTCCTCATCGCACCGTCTGATTTCTTCTTCACACTGCTGTTCCTTCTTTAGAATGCCCTGCACTACAGTGGAAAAATCGCTGGAATATTTTTCCCAGTCTTTTACAGGGAGAGATGTATCAGTGGAGTAATCGAGGCCGTTTAGTTTTTCTTCCAGGCCAATCTGCTTAAGAGAGTCAGCAAGGGACGACAAGGGTTTTGCATAGGGATCGGGAGCATTTACCGGCGTAAATCCGGTAGTATCCGAATAAAACGAAAGGGCATTATCCGGGGCAAAATAATTTGTTTTTCCCAGTGCTTCGGTGACGCTGTCAAGCTCGTCAATTCTCCCGGAAACGCTTAGGGCCTCTACCTTTTCAACAGCCATGAGCCGCTACTCCTTTCTTACCTTTTCCGCATCAAATCCACTGGCCATTCCAGAGGCAGGCAGTCCGATGAGGAGTTTCCGGATTTCTTCCGGGGCGAGTTGATATCGTTTCCCTTCAATGATGGTAATAATATTGTCGATTTCCACGATACTCAGGATAAGGTAAGAAACCAGGACAACCACTGGATAAAGGGAAAAATCCATCTCATGACGGCAAATTTTATAATCAATTCTCCTGGGGATTTGATCGAGGTAAGAGACCGGTTCTTTCAAGGCGATTTGTCCAATGGATGTTTTTCCCATAATGCTGCTGATTTCTTCCTCCGTACTGGCGTGCAGCATACGCTCAAGGCTCGTTTTGCCGACGTTTCCGGAGGGCAGAAGAACTTTTCGGATGGCTTCGGCATTTGCTCCATACATTACTTTCATGCGGACAATGCGCACGTAATTGCTTAAATCCAGGTAGCTTTCAATAATTGTGCGGAGCTCTTTCTGCGTGCCACCGGAAAAATGATTTTTAACGGTTTTCAGGAGCTTTGAAAAAAGATGGCCAAACAGGACGCTCTCCAGTGCCGTGTAGTCAATCCGCCCTTCTTCCGCAAGGAAAGGCTCCAGGAGTTTTTCATAAGGGGTACGGGAAACCGCCTGTTTCAGGCCGTCAGCCGTCCTTGCCCTTGCCAAAGCCTGCAAGTTAAGGCAGGAATTGTGGCAGAGGAAGGCCGGAAAATGGAAAGCACTGTTTTTGTGGATTCCAGAATTCAGGGAAAGAACAGCCCGCAGCAAATACTGAATTTCTTCCCATTCAATCAGGATTCGGGAAAAGGAGTGGTCCACTTCAATTTCATATTTGCAAAGGGAAGCATATTCATCCATGACTTTTTGCTTCAGGCGGACCTCAAGTTCCCCACGGCGTGCCCCGCTTTCTGGAACATCCGAAAACACTTTTTTATATACGGTATGATTTTTCAGATATCCGGCTACCTCGTTGATATTTCTGCATTTCAGCAACTCTTCATAGTCGGAACCGGTAAGCCGTCTTCCATACATTGTCCGAGCCTTCCCCAGGATTACATTGGAAGACAGGAAATTCAGCATGTCAGGAAGTACCTCCCACCAACGCACGTTTTACAATCTCGGAAACCCACTCTTCCCCCTTTTCAGCATAAAGGAGGTTCATTTTGTCCATTTGCTCTTTATTCTGCTTCTGCTTTTCTTTCCAGGCAGCGTCAGAAGCCGCTCTTTCCTGGGGCTCAAGTTTCATGATGCGTCTTTGGGCACGCTTTAACAACTGATCCCGGATTTCTTCCTGCCGTTTCAAAACTGCATGCTCCGAATCAACTTTTTCCTTTTGGGCGGAATTCGTAATATCGCGTGCTTTTCGATCCATCTCAATTATTTGCTGAATTAAGTCCTGCATTGAACAGCACCTCCGAATCTTATCAATGAGATTCTGAAACACCAATTATACTGATTTGCATAAAAAAATTCAAGATAATATTGATAAAACTTTCATCGACAAAAGGTTCAGAAAATAGCAATATTTATGGAAAAGAAAAAAGTGACTAAAAAAGCGGAATGCTCCCAGCAGGTTTTATCCTGAGAGCGATTCCGCAAAAGCCAGAATTTCTTAATTTATGTGGCTTTATGGCTTTGCAATAGGGCAAGGCAGCCTTCCGCCATGGCTCATGAAGTGCCGGGGTGAGGATCGGCCGGCCGAGATGGTTTTCCCGTGGAAGCTGAGGAAGGCAGCGCCAACCGGCAGGCTTTGGTACAGCCCGTACAAGAGGCTCCCCCTGTTCCATTCCGGACAGTGCTGCCCCCATTTATAAAAACATCTTTTCACAAGCAAAATAAGAGGAACCGGCAGGGCCGCTTAAGGGGAATTCATGTCAAAAACCCCACCGATTCCCGGTGGTGTAAAGCACAAAAAAACGCTGGATACGGACAGCGTCCATATCCAGCGTTCCGAAGCACAGCACAGAACTTATTGCGGAATCCCCCTGTACAAAAAGCAGAACAGGCGGTATAATAAGAACCGCAATGTGCCGATTATTCGGTTGCGTATGGAGCTCATCCTCCGTATGCAGGAGGCAGGTGCTCGTAACACCTGCTTCTGCATTGCACTTTTTGTGCCTTACAAGGGTAATTATACCGCATTTTG
>ENA-UOOE01000869-UOOE01000869.1-fermentation-metagenome-genome-assembly--contig:-NODE-869-length-27487-cov-23.229039_pt1 | contig 27487 bp, 30 predicted proteins | sample MGYA00245776_ERZ724021 | MGnify/ENA primary metagenome ERZ724021 (study PRJEB28704, sample SAMN03018321) | fermentation metagenome | biome: anthropogenic terrestrial biome; feature: soil; material... | reverse complement strand
GCGAGTTGCTCCACGGGCGATTGCTTCAGAATAATAGTATTCAATGTTGTTGAGAAGAAATATATTCAGCCATTCGTTCAATAAGTAGTCTGGCATATTCTCCCTTAATGGTTTTACCCGCAAGGGCATTTTGCAGCCAATACTCAGGGGATTTAAGGAGGCCGTTTCTAACCAGCACCTCCAAAGCTCCTTCCAGACCGTTCTTGCCTTCTTCTATGTATGCTAACCCCAGTTGGGAAAGGATAGCGCCAGATACTGCTTTGACAATTTCATCTCTCTTGCCATCAAACAGTGCATTGTCCTGGCTGTTATCAATAAAGCCTATTTCAATTAGTACTGCAGGAGCCCTGGTTTCTCTTAAGACCTGATAATTAGCAGTTTTAACCCCCCGGTTTGCAAAACCGACCCCCACCAGGGAGCTTTGAATTTTTTCAGCCAGCCCCTTTGACTTGGCTCCCGGATTCAAATAAGTGTAAGTTTCTACACCGGCAGCCGTTTCCGGCTTAAAAGCATTACGGTGAAAGGATATGAAGTAATCAAAGCTGCCCATGTTTTCAAAATCACATCTAGCTTTCAGGCTTACACTAACATCAGCCGCCCTGGTCTCATCGATGATTACTCCATGGCGTCTCAACACTGCTGCTACGGCCCTACCCAGGCTCAGCACATCATCGGCTTCTTTCCTTCCTTTATATACTGCACCCGGGTCATTGCCGCCATGACCGTAGTCGAAACATAATCTAGCCATTAATCTTTTCCTCCTTATTCAGCTGGTCCAAAACCAGTTTGAGTTTCTCCGGAATAGGCAGGCCGATCTTGGCTGCGTTTTCCAGAATACTGATCCCTTCGTTAGATAAATAGAAGAAGATGACCGCGGTACGGACAGCACTACCGTTTGTTATTACCTGGGTGTCGATAATGTGGCCCACTGCCACCAGGGCAAAAATCAGCACCTTCTTAAAGATGCCCCTGGCACCGACCTCGCTGGAAAGGCGTTTTTCCAGTATGGCCAACATGACGCCGGTCAGGTAATCGATAACCACAAAGGTAATCAGTGCGTATAAAAAGCCGTCCCAGCCTCCCAAGACCCAGCCCAGCCAGCCGCCAAAGGCTGTTAAGGCGATTTGAAATGAGCTTTTCATTGTTAGTCCTCCTTTTAAAATTGGTAATAAAAAAGAGCCCCAAGGCCCATTCTGAAAAATAACTTTAGCTGCCTATAATTCGCTAGCTGATGCAATCCTGCCTGACACTTCCTTTTATATGTCAGCTGGCACCTGATCAATCGTTCTCCTTCCCGCCAGCACCAATTCAGCCATCAAATCCGGGCTGATCGTGCCGGGAGTTGCTTCCGAAAGTTTGGCTACAGCCTCCATCAGTACCAGGTTGTAATGTTCCAACCTGGCAACTTTTTCATCCAGCGTGATATTACTGCTGCCGTTTACTCTAGCCAGCCATTCGGCAGTAGGCTTTAACTCCAAATGACAGCCTTCTTTAGCGATAACCCGTATAGCTTCATAATTGGATAAATTAAGTTCAGGGTCATGGGCAAAGACAAAATCTTGGCCAGGGGCCACCACAGGTTCAGCCTCGGATGATTGTACGACTAAACCATTAGCTTTGTTATATATCAGAAACATCCAATGTTCCTCCTTTAATCAGCTTTGTCATATTCAATTGAGCAGTTAATACTTCCACCACTCCAGGCAGCTTTGTAATAAACAGTACAAGAAAAACCATTCCTGAAAGGTATCCTTAGATCATTATTGTACCGGCTCAAAGGGAAAGTGCTGGTGTCAATAGTCCCATTTGTATTTAAAAATGCTACAAAGGACGATGTCGTGGTGTTAAAAGACCCATAGGCCGTTCCAAAGTCTGAAAGGACCGACCCATCTACTGTAAGAACAACCCGAATTTGACAGGATGATGATGCCGTGCCACTGATCGCAAACTTGATAAATCTTATTGTTCCGTAACGGTGGAAAATGGAGAGAATGTGGATACGCTGCAAGGAATATCAGGCAGTCCCGGCTTTGTGGAGGGACCGGCACAAATTATTATGAGCGTGCATGATTTTAATAAACTTAAAAAAGGTGATATATTAGTCTGTCCATATACCGACCCAACCTGGACTCCGCTGTTTGGCATGGCAGCGGCAGTGGTTGCCGACACGGGAGGCTCTTTGTCCCATGCCGCCATTGTAGCCAGAGAATATGGTATTCCCGCGGTACTGGGCACAAAAGTGGGCACTTCAAATATAAAAACCGGAGAAATCGTTGTTGTGGATGGTTCGGGAGGGAGGGTATACAAGAAAATGGAAAAACATATGCAAAAATGCATGTAGGGTATTTCATCAAGGCCATCCTATGCTAATATTGATCTCGAAAATACGGCGCTGTTTAAGCAATGTTACGCGAAATTATAAAGTTTGGGGATGATTATATGTCAACAGAAGATAATAAAAAGCTTGTTCAAAAATATATAAATGAAGTCATTAATACCGGGAATGTAGAATGCATTGGCAATTTCATTGCACCAGGTTATGTAGAGATTCATGATGGAAAAAGATACCCTATAGGTATTGAGGGTGCTAAAGAACATATCCTTGGTGTAAGAAAAACGTATCCGGACTTAAAATTAAAAATTGAAAATCAAATTGCTGAAGGAGAATGGGTTGTAACTTGTATCACCGCACGTGGTACACATAAAGGTGTTTGGTTAGACATTAAGCCGACAGGAAAAGTCCTTACCTACACCGGCGTAAATGTTAATAGAATTGTAAACGGGTTAATAGTCGAGCATGGGGGTGCAGCAAATCTATTAGGACCTTTACTTGAAGCTGGCGCAATCAGGGTCGTAAAAAGCAAGCATGCCAATACTGATTAATTTTTAATTATCGAATAACTGTAAGGCAATAAACTAAAGCCGGCTACAGACTTAAAGGGACTTTCCTAACCGGAAAGTCCTTTTCATGTTAAAGTTTTTTTATAATAACGAATTAGATCTTAATATGGAGATAAAATATAAAAAAGAAGGAGGCCCTTAAAATGTTAAGCTTATTTAAAGCAAAGAACGCCAATAAACCACATATACGGGAATTTGACCCTGTAACAGTTCAAAGAATCAAAGAAAGTGCTTACCTTGTAAAAATGATTTCTGAAACCCAGGTTGCCGCCCGAAAATGTGATTTTTATGCCGGCAACGCAATTGATCTAGACGTTAAAATGCTTTTGAGGATGAAGCAAAATTATTACGGCAAGGTGCTCAGACCTTACAGCAATATTATGAATCTTTAACTCTGGAGTGAATTTTATGAAATTTACTGATATGGACATGCTCCAAGATTACGAAAAAGATACCAGAATGGCCGCAATAGCCTATTCTCTATTAGAAACAGAGATAATAGACCCGGATCTACGCAAAATAATGGGTAAGGCCGCTGCTACTGCCGCCAATTCTCAAGGAAAATTTTCGAATTTAATCTTGAGAAAAGGGGATAGACCATAATATTGTGTCAACCCCAGTTTAAAACTGAACAAAATCTTTTACATCCTCATACTCATTGGCAACGTGAAAAGGTATACATTTACGATGGCTAGAATAATCAGCAACATCGCGTAGGTTGAAAAGGTGAGCAGGGTTTTATTGGTTCCGCTATAATTAAAACCGCTTATTTTATAGGCTGTAAACAGTGATGCCAATAAACCCAGGGCAATTAAAACAAATTGCATCACCTGTATTGTTCCGTCAGCTACCAGGGCTGCGGAACCACCTTCATATCCCGGTTTAAACATTGCTATGGCCGTAGGTTATGGTGAAGGTAACCGTATAACTTGTGGTGCCGGTAATACCTTCGATAAAAGTTTGCGCTTTTGGCCATATATCCAACATGGTTATATTCTGCACGAAAACAATACCCAGGATAATTATGGCCAGGAACGACTCCTCGATGCGAGGTTTTTTAATAAACCACAGTTCCCTGGACGGCACCCGGGCCTGAATTGTAACCGAATTGTTGGGGCAGACCTTAACACAATTTCCGCATAAGTTGCACTTGGCGCTGGAATCCATAATACCCGGCATTTCAAACATTGGACATCCTGCTAACTTATCTTTACCTTTATAACAAAACTTGTCTTTACATTTACCGCATATTGTACTGTCTGCCCTGAGCTCCAATGCTCCGGCCCGGGAGTAGTTGCCAGCGAGTCCCCCTAAAAAGCACAAATATCGGCACCATGTCCTGCGTTCGAAAAAAGCCCCGGAAATAACAACCCCAGTGCCCAGCATCAAAAGCAGCAAACCCGAACCCACAGGGGACCCCACTATACCAAATACATGGTCCGCCCATGTAATAAGAATAAAAATGGCGTCAATGATCCAAATTCCGTACTTTTTTAAAAAAGACGGTACCGGACGGTTGTGGCCAACCCACTTTTGGACTATGTCATGCAAAGTCGCAAATGGGCAAACCGCGCACCAGAACCTTCCCAGCAACAGGAACACCAGTGGAATAACCGGCCACCAGAGCACCCAGGTCATGGCGGTGCCGAAGTTGTCGTGAGCGGAAGAAGGCCCATAAAATAATTGGTATATTATAACTGCAAAGATAGAAGCCGTAGGCCATTGCAATATGGCAGGAAAAAGTTTGCTTTTGAAGATTGATTTTATCATTGGTACCTCCAGCAGGTTGCGTCCGGCCATCACTTACACCCCCGGCCCATTTCTTTTTAATAATGCTGCAGCGGCAATGATTAAAGCGTTAAGTCCCGCGAAACTGCCAACCACTTCATTTTTATATGGTTCCAAACCGCCGGTGCGCGAAACAGCTCCATGACTGGTATCATCATGACCACCTTCATCTGAATGCGGGGTCCTATCCAGTTCCAAATCATGTTTTTGCGGCACATGATTCATTTCGTGCATATCCATAACCTCGCCGGTATGAACATCACCATGAGAAATTCCGTGGCCCATGTGGTCTTCTGCTGCATAAACGGTTAAAGGAAACAAAAATAAAAAGAGAATAACTGTCGGGATTAATAGCCTTTGATGTCTCAATGCTCCTCACGCTCCATGCTTAATTTAGCGGTTACCCCCGGATTACTTGGATCCGGTTTTTGTCCCCTTCCTCATGAAATTAGACTTAATCTTGAAAATTATAATTAATAAATTTCACAAAAACTTAACGGAAATGTCACATTTGTGTCACAGAAAGAACCGGGCATTAAATACCTCACGATTCTCCTGCTCAAAGAATCAAATAGGGTAACGCCGCAGTAATTTACTGCAACGTTACCCTACTCACAGAGACGTACGTACGGGCCTCATAACGGCTCCTGATAAACCTCAGTCACTTTACTCATAAAAGTGATGCCAAATCCCGGAAAATATAAATCTTAATAATTTTATTGCTCAGACTATTGGGTTCTATTCAGTGCCAAAAGCCTGTGCCCAGGTATCAATCATTGCGTGCAATTTTTCATGTACTCCATGCCCTACGACATTCTCTTCATGCCGCTCGAAATGTTCATACAGAAGATTCTGTTCTTGCTCATCCATCACTTTATCCGCCATCACGAAAAGTACATTGTTTTCCTTCTCAATATGCTGGCGCAACAGATCGCGGTATAGCACAGCAGCGTTATTGAATTCCTCAATACTTTTTTCATCAAGACTGCGGCTCATCTGTTCGATATATTCTCTGCCCTGGGCGTGTTCATGCAGCATTATGCCAACGGGACCACCTTCGTTGGGAATTCCTCTCTTAACAAGTTCCTTGAATAGGAAATCCTCCTCCTTGCCATGATGGCATTTGTCTACGAATATTTTAAGAAAATGGACCACCTCACCGTAATATTGAAGCAAGGTCTCAGACTCGTTGTTTCCGGACTGCATCATCTTATCGAGTATCTGCAGAACATAAAGGATGGCGCCGTGCTCCTTTCGTAGATCCTGTGTTGCTTTTCCCATTTTTAAGATCCTCCTTTTAGTCTATTATCCGGCAAATTTAATATATTCTATCACACAGCACCAAGAAATCTATGGACTGGCACAATTATAGCGCACACCTTTGACAAAATAGAGTCAAGGAGATGCGCTACCTGTCTGCATCATATGCTTTGGAGGTATCAATACCTATCGTACCTGCTTTTTCATCCCAGGTCACACTGAAATCAAGCGCTTTGGCAATGTCCCGGAGCTTGAAATAGTTATACCCGCCTATGTTAAACGCAGCAAGCTGAGTCTCACGGCCGTTCAGATATGTTCTTGAGCTGGTTGTCACTGCTGCCTTTGGGATGGGCATTTCTGATACGGAAAGTTCTCCGCCGACGGGTGTGTACGCCTTATTTGCCGTGAGGCTGAAAGCGTTGTTTGCCCCGTTCCAACTTACTTCAAACTGTTTTTCGGTACCATTTATCGCCATGGCGATATCTCTCAGTTTGAAGTAGTTGTTGTTATTGATGGTATACGCCTCAAGAGTCATTGCTTTCCCGTTCATTAAGACCTTGGCGGCGGCGGACTTCACCGCATAGGAGGGCGCTTTGGCCTTATTCATAGCTTCCGTTGTTATAGATGAAGCAAGCGGCAGGTTTAATTGTGAGGGCGCTTTGACCTGATTCATAGCTTCCCTCGGGAAGGGAGATGAATAGATGTTGCCCAGGTTTATTCCGTCACCCCATGCCCATAAACTGCCGTCGGCTTTGACAGCGTAATTGGTGTGCTGCTTTGAGGAAACATAAACGACATCCTCCAATATTTTTTCGGGCGTGTAATTATATCCTTTGTTTCCTTCGAAACCTCTTACCCCCTGCCCCCATGCCCACAGGCTGCCGTCCTTTTTCACGACAAGGCTGTGACAGGTGCCTGCGGCGGCCGACACTACATCCTCCATGATCTTTACAGGCGCAAGGCTGTCTTGATTCGTACCGTCACCCAATCCGCCTCCGTAGTTGCTTCCCCATGCCCAGAGTGAACCGTCCTTTTTCACCGCCAGGGTATGAAAAGTACCCTGTGCAGCTGAAACTACATCTTCCATAACTTTAACGGGCTTAGTATGTGCCTTGGTTGTCCCGTCGCCAATTTCGCCAGAAGCGTTGTCTCCCCACATAAAGAGGCCTCCGTCCGCTTTTAACGCCAGTACGTTCGACCCTCCCGCCGAGACAAGTACAACATTGTCCATCACTTTGACGGGCGCGGGCTGTGACACCGTACCGTCGCCGATCAGATACTCACCGCTTTTCCCATCGCCCCCGAAGGCCCAAAGCGTTCTGTCATTCTTGATGACATAGGAATAAACACCGTTTGCCGCGACCGAAGCAGCGCCGTCCATGATTTTTATCGGCGTATCGCTGTAATATTCCTTGACGGAGCCGTTCATATAAGATGTTTGGCCCTCCCGGCTTAAGCCGAGCTGCCCATGCGTATTGCTGCCCCATCCGAAAAGACTCCCGTCGGATTTCACAGCCAGGCTATGCATTGACCCGGCTGCCACGGATACTGCACCATCCATGATTTTAACAGGTGTGGTAAGGTTATCGGGGGTAGCGCTGCCAAGCTGATACTGATAGTTATATCCCCAGCCCCAAAGCGTACCGTCGTTCATTACTGCAAGGCTGTGGCCGGATCCCCCGGTTGAAACGGGGATACTTATTACGGAAACTGCCGCTTGGGCTGTGCAGGATAACGAAAAAAACAGAGCCGCGCCTACCAGAAGTGATATTAATTTTTTCCCCATCATGTAAATACCTCCATTAGATCAGGTTTGGCCTAAAAAACGGGTCAATACCTGAATTTCTAATCTGTAACGCGAACTGCCAGCATATTTGTCGTTATAGAATTTCCGACACAATCGCTTATCTCTACAGATACAGGATCATAAACTCCCGTGGCTGCCGTGCCTGTAATTGTGCCGTCAGGATTGAGAGTAAGCCCGGCCGGCATAGCGCCCGAAGCGAGAGTGAACGTATATGGGCCGCCCGCGCCACCGGACGCATCGATTCTATTGTCTTCTCTCGACAGGAAAAATTCTATTTCTGTGACGAAGTCGGTTGTTATCTCGGGATAGACATTCACGGTGATGGTTTTGGTCGTCGTGCCGGCAGCATTGGTTGCAGTGAGCGTAACTGTATACGTGCCTTCATCGAGGCCGTCTCCCAGAATGGTCAGCGTATTCCCGGTCAAGGTAACCTTTTCTGGATCAAGTTCAGGCGGGATGCTGCACGTCGGCGGTTCCGAGTTGCCGTCGAAGGTATACTCCTGATCAATACGGTCGAAGCCTTGCAAAACGTTGATCGTATCCGGCCCGGTAATTGTCGGCAGAGTCTCCGCCGGGCTCACGTTCACGGTAATGGTTTTGGTTCTCGTGCCTTCCGAATTGGTTGCATAAAGCGTAACTACATACGAGCCGGCACCGAGACCCCCCGGAATGGTCAGCGTATTCCCCGAGAAGGTTGCACCGGCTGTATTGGGTTCAGTATCGCTGATGCCGTAGGTCGGCGCCGGGTAGCCGCCGAAGGTATATGCCTGATAAACGCTGTCGCTGACAGTCAAAAGGTTGATGGTATCCGGCCCAGTAATATACGGCCAGCTAGGTAGCGGTATGTGTACCGACGAACCACCCGATGTCTCTGCACGTAAACCCCACCATGCGTAGAGCGTCATGTCCTCCGTCACTTTATCGTTGGTGAAATCCCATTTCTTCACCATTTTATCGTTTGCCAAAAGGTTAACGGTTCCAAACTCCATTAAGCCTCCTTGCGGGGCAGTAAACCAGCCTAGAAATTGCCTATCGCTCATAGAAGGATCCACCGGTCTGGCCACTGCGCTATCGTGCCTGACGGTGACGCTTTCCGGCTTCGGGCTGCCGCCGTTCGGGTCAAAGTTTACCGTGAATGTTTCCGGCTTCACCACTACAGATGCGGTCTTGACGATATCGTATGCTGACTTCTCTCGGCTAGCTGTTTCAATGTTCACCCCGCTGCCATTCCCGCCTGCGGAGGTGGCGGGTGCTAGCCCGCTAGCATAGGTTACAATGGCTGTTCCGGCTTTTTTGCCCGTCACAACGCCGTTCTGGTCTATGGATGCGACGGTATTGTCGTCAACCGACCAGCTTCCGAACCTTGAGCCTTTGTAGCCGGCGTCAAAAGTAACAGCCAGGCTGCCTGTTTCGCCAGTATACACCGTCAATGGGTCCGGAGCGATTTTAAAAGCAGGGATGACTGTAACATTGCAATCGTGGCTTATGCCGGTAGCGGTATTGGTGAATGTAACCGTGGCGGTGCCGGGCTTGAGGCCGGTCACTTTCGCTCCGATAGTGCCGGGTATGGTATGTTTCGGGTTAATAGTTATGGGCTCGGTGTTGCTTTCTTCCACCGAGACGATGGTACTGTCGGCAACCGACCACGTTCCGGACCTTTCTCCCGTATAACTGTCGTCGTATTGCACAACAAGTCCAACCGTATCACCATTGTTGATCTTCAATGTGTCCGGTGTGATTTTTGGTGCGATGTCAATTAAATTTTGGATCGATACCTCAAGGGGGGAACTGGAATAAGATATATTACCAGTGCTCTCAACGCTCTGCACATAATACTCACATTGGTCGGAAAGGCCAAAGCCGCGGTCGATATAACTCGTATCAGTAGTCCGGGCGATTTCCTGCGGATCAAGAAAATATACACCCCATGTACGACGGGTGATCTTTTGGTAGATGATATATTCCTTAATCGGAACGTAAGGGCTATTGCCTTTTCCTCTATAAGCTTTCCTGGGTTGTGGTGCCGACCAGCTAAGTTTTAAATCGACTTTGGAGGTTGTTTGATTCACCGGAACGGCTTTTAAATCCGTTGGCGCGGATGGTATTTCTTCCATAGCCACTGTATCCGTATTAACAATATCGGATGGAGGTGAAAAGCCGGTGGGATACGCAGCCTTTACGAAGTATTCGTAATTAGAGTCATACTTCAGCCCCTCATCGGTAAATGTCAGATCGGTTGTAGAACCTACTTGGGCGGATTCATTTGATATTGCCATTGTTGAGGTAGAGACGAATTTGGGGTTATGGCCGGTCTCTCTGCGATATATATCATATTTAATCTTATAGTCATCCGGAACTATTTGCAGCGGGACTTTCCAGGACAGCGTGCATGTAGTTGGAGTCCGCCGGGTGATCGCCATATTTCGTGGTTTGTCTAAATTAGCAGTTCCTACGGAAATATACCAGGTTTTCAATATTTTATTACGGATTACTAATGTCCCGCTGTCCGGCGTTACATAGTTTACCCCCAGCTGCAGGGGCTGAAAACCGGTGGCGGTTTCAACACTGTAATCGTTAACATCGCCGGTAACAATTCCGTATTCGTAGTCCTTGACGGGGAAGGTTTTATGTATCGGATCCAGGGTTAAAGTATAGTTGTTCGGATTAAACACAAAAAAACTCTGCATATCCTTTAGGGACAGTTGGGAATAAAAACACTCGGCAGGAATAAGAGCTTTGGATTCTTCTAAAGCATATCCGTAAGGACCCACATCCGCGGTATAGATTTCAAGTGAGAACGCTTCATTTGAACTATTGGAATCCGTTTGCATCTTGCCGACACGAAATGCGAAAGGTATGAATTCGTCTTTTTCGTGAATGGTATCTCCTAATACAACATTAGATATATTCATAGCAAGGCTCGTACCCCATCTTCCTATGTCCATTCCGAAAAAACTCAGAACATAATCAACATTATATTTTTTACTGGGGTTGACCACAATAAAACCTGTTCTTGGCATTTTTATATAGCCGCTGACTTCCCCCCAGACATAACAGTCCCGAACATCGGACGTCTGAGGGGAAGTATCTGCCGATTCCCATTTATCCGCATCCAATGAACCGGCCGACAGAGTTTCGGATCCCAGATAAACGGAGCGGTCAAAATTATTATAAGCTTCCAGAGTTTTCTCTTTACTTAAATTGTCGACCATAACATAATAATCTACATAAGTGTTAAAACCTGCAATATCTAATTGCATAGCAAACCTGCTGGAATTACTGGGAACCGCGGTTGTGGGAGTGTAAGATCTTGATGCGCTGTACCAGTTGATGGTCAATCCTCCTTGCTTGCTTTCATCTTTAAACAGGTCTCTCGGGCTGACAGCCTGGGTCGTCATGGGCAGCAGCGTCAGATTTAATAAGATACAGAGTATCACGCTTAATAATCGTTTTGCTTTCATATCGTTTCCTCCTTCTTAACCCCTTATTGCGAACAGCATGTTGTCCACCGTCAGACGCAGAGGTAAGATGCTTTTTTCGTCTGGGATCGGCTCAGGCCAGCATATGGCCTTTTCCTCCAGCGTGATGTCTTTGAAGCGGCTTAAATCTTCCAGACTGCTGAACGGTATGGTCTTTATGATATCGCGCATATTGAAGATGATCTTGTTGCCGTGCTCGAATTCCACCAGCAGGGTATAATCATCATTGGGCGTGACCTTGAGTATCTTGCTCATCAAGCAAGGCCTCCTTTCAATTTGGAAGACGTTTCCGGGCATTCGCCGCTCCTTGCCCTCCATGGCACCGCGGCATACTTCCCATCCGTGGGAATAAAAAATCCCCCATACTGAGAAGTATAGAGGATGATTCTTTGTCCCGGTATCTACCGAACGGTATATTTTTGTATGAAAAATTAAAAAATCTTCAACTTTTGCGCTTTTTTTATGGCCGCAGTCCTGCCGCCAACCTCCAGTTTCAGGTAAATATTATGCAGATGGGTCTGCACGGTGCCTGCGGTAACATAAAGCTTTTCGGCGATCTCATTCCTCTTGAGGCCTTCTGCAGCCAGGGTGAGGATTTCAAATTCCCTTGCCGACAGGGAAGCTACGCTTCGGGTGGAGTGCTTCAGGCTCTCCATATACTGCCCGCAGGCTTCCAGCACTTTCTTTAGGTATGCGTCCCGGGAATCGCTGTGGGCGATGTGCCTGACCATGTCTATGACGGCGGGCGCGTACTCGGCGAAGGGCAGGATGATGCGGTCCTCCCGCGCCATGCCGAAGGCTTCGCGGAGGGCAGCGCAGCCCGCCTCCATGCCGTAAAGCGGATATTGCGCCGCCGCCCTGAAAATCTGATTGTGTAAAAAGCCGAGCTGGTTGTGGAAGATGTCGAAACAGCGGGCAAATTCATCAGTGAGTATTTCGAGCTTGATGAAATTCTTGGCGAGCAGTAGCGCCTTGCCGTAGACAATATAGTTGAAGCCCAGGCCTTCGTAAAAAAAATGCGCGGGGGACATATCCCCGGTTTGCAGCCACAGGGGGATACTGTCGAGCCGGGTGAGACAGCCGTATACGTATCCTTCCACAAGTTCAAGCCCGGTGTTGTAATAGGGGTTGTTCACCAGCGTCACATCCTGCCTCAGCTGCCGCAGAAGCTCCAATGCTTCATCGGTCTTCCCCTGATGGAGATACAACCTGATCAAAGCATGGTAAGCGCAGATCATAAGACCGACCTGTTCCTTGGTCTGCGCTTTGTAAATGGCTTTGAAGGCATTGAGCTCCGCCGCCTGCCAGTCGCCGGTTTCTAGCGCGTATTCGGCCAGAGCCACATAGTCGCAGCCGGTGCCGCAGCCGTCGGCCAGCTCGGCAAAAATCGGAAAATCCGATGCCATGAGCTCCGTGAGCTCTTTGAGGCTGCCCGGCTCCCTGTAACAGGTATAGAGAAGATGGGGAGAGCCCAGGGTGAACTCAGCCTCCCGCTTTTGCAGAAAGGAAATATCCCCGTTAAGCAGATGCTGCGCTTCCTTCATACAAGCGGTCATTTCCTTGGCGTCATTGAACACGGCAAAAATCCGGGTGAGATAAAGTTCTGCGAGAATGCGGTTTCTTCCGTGCGGGATGGGGCCTTGGACTTGCTCGCAAGCCTCCTGCAGCTCATTCAAGCGCCTCACGCCGTCCTGAAAAGCGTCGGGATCCCCGTTTGTCAAAATGATGGCGATATACTGCAAATAAGCCAGCGGATATTTGAGAAGCGTCTCGCGGGGCAATGCGGCAAACAGCTCTAAGACGCCGTCAAAAGTGGCGGCATCGCTGGTGATGGTATCTGCGTTGTCCAGCAGTGCGAGGATGCGTTCCGTCTCACCCGCGCGGCAGAGATAGCCGTATGCGGTTCTATATTCCCTTCGCGCAAGGTGCCATTCGCCAAGCCGCCGATTGAGCGCGGCACGTTCCTCTTTATCCTTCTGCTTACCCCGAAGGAAATCCAGCAGCACGTTGTGGATTTTATAGACCCCCGCCGCCTCGTCGAAGGCAACAAATGCGTTTTCACGGCGCAGCTTTTTAAGGGTTTCCTCCGATTTTTCTTCCTGCGTTACAAACACGGACTGCTCCGCCGTGAAGACGTCCATCATGGAAAGCCGTAACAAAAACCTTTGGATGCGCTCGTCGTATGCGTTATAGAGCACCTTCTCCACCAGCTCGTTGATAGCGCCGTTTCGACCCACGGAGATACCCCGTTCCATGCCGAGCATGATAAGATAAATCAGTGAAATCCAACCGCCCGTGTAATCACCAATTTTACTTATCTCGTTCTCGCCGGTCGTAAAGCCCATCAGCGCGCAATAGTCCCGAATTTCACTGTTGGTAAAGCGCAGCGTATTTTGAGACACGACATTGCACAGCCCTTTTACGGCAAGCTCGGTGATGTCAAGATTTGTCGTATCGCGGGTCAAGATTACAATGTGAAAATCGTCCGGCATTTCCATTACAAAGCGCCTGAAAAGCGCGGTCACCCGCATACTTCTTGTAAGGTGGAAATCGTCGATGACAAGAGTGGTATTGGGTTTGTAATCCATTTCATTGAGGATGGAGATAATCGCCGCTGTCTGCGGTGTGTCGGAAGGGACACCGAGCTTTTTGAGGCTGATCTCCGCCGCCTGGTCAAATTTACCGATTTCGGCCGCAAGCCTTTCCCAAAACCACGACGCCGTGTCATCTTCGGATAAAAAGGAAGTCCATATGACAGGAGTGCCTTTTAAAGCAAGGAATTCACGCACTGCAGTGGTCTTGCCGTAGCCAATAGGGGCCTCCACGATGGTCATTGGATAATCGAAGATGCTTTCCAAAGCGCGGTTGACTCGCCCGCGCTTGAGGGCTTTGAGCTTTTTTATCGCGGTGCACCTCCTATCCAGAATATTGGTTATATAAATCCATCGTCTATAATGGGAAAATAGTTGAGCCGAAAAAAATAACTTTATGCCGCCAGCATACAACAAGTGGCAGTACCTGTAAAGCATTCCGCTATCCGCTTGTACCGCTGCATCCAGTCCTCCGTTGGATACCCGGCGCATACCGGAAGCAAATCCCACCCAACGGCTCCAACGGAACATGCGAAGCATGAACACTCCCCACACTCGGCTTATTCCTTGAACAGCTTCAATATCTTTTTAGTATCTGGAGCAGGTAGTGTGGCTCTCCCACCACCTGAAGTTTGCGCCCCTTTTGTCAACAAAAGCCCTCGTAGTGAAAAATATGTTATAATAAATAGAAAAATTGGCATATCTTAAAGGCGTTGCATGAAGGGGTGTTGTTCGTGTCCAAAGTAAGGCAATATAACACGAAAAGCCTATACTTCCCAAGTCGAATAATAAAGAGTCTGGACGGAATTCTTGACCATCCCCTTACCATCATCGAAGCGCCCATGGGCTATGGCAAAACTACTTCCGTAAGGGAGTATTTAAGAAACGCCGGAGTGGATATGCTGTGGCAAATGGTTTATGAAAGCTCAACCGCAAGCTTTTGGAACGGCTTCGCCAAACTGTTCCGCGAATTGGACGATGACCGTTCCCAAAGCCCTGTCCATCTCCGTTTCCCGAATGACACCGTATCAATGCAGGAAGCAATTAAATTAATTAAGGATATTAAGCTGCCGGATAAAACTGTTTTAGTAGTCGACGACTATCACCATATCAATAGTCCCGCTGTCAACAGCTTTATTGAGATTCTTGCAGAAAAGAAAATTGACCATCTGCATATCGTCCTGATCACGCGCATTGCGAAATTCCAAAGACTTGAAGAACTTGCCCTGAAAGGTTATCTGCATTATATATCCAAGGAAACCTTCGAGCTTCTGCCAAATGAAATCATGGCATATTACAAAACTTGCGGGATAACCCTTGGTGACAGTGAAGCCCAGCAGCTTTATGCGGACACTGAGGGATGGATTAGCGCCCTATACCTAATCATGTTGGAATATGTGGCCAACCGGTTTAACCCCCTATTATTAGAGTCTATATCCCAAAATCACCTGATTACATAGAATTTCAATACAAAGCTGTTGATTATACTTTCCATGAAGGACCGGCGGCCTTGACAGCCCTAAGGGCTGAGGTGCTGTTAAAAGCATCGACTCGGGATGCAGGTCCGGGGCTGCTAAAACTTTTGCGGCCTTCCCGGCCGAGATTTTGTCAGCCAGGGGCAGCGGCTTGTCACCGGCGCGGACCCTGCGACCGCCCCTATTGGTTCCGTCTTTTGCCACAAGCCTTCACCTCCTTGCTGTGGCAGGGTTTAATCCCCCGTTTGAACCGTGATTTTTGCGCGCGAAGGGGGCCGCCCGTTCTCCAGGGCAGGGCTGTAGAGATTTTGCCCCCCTACCCTTGAGTTTTCTTTGTTTCTTTGATAGTATTTAATCAAAGATTCTTTGTATATTTTCTGTTGGATCAGCATATACTACCAAAGGAGGAATACTAGTGCCGCAAGTTAAAACCAAAGGAGAAAATCCTATGATAAAGAAACGTATCTCGGTATCTCAGAAACGTCAGATAACCATACCGATTGAGTTTTATAACAGCGTCGGCATTGACAAGGAAGTGGAATGCTATGTCCAAAACAATGCCATCGTCATCCGTCCCGTTCGGGAAAGCGGCGGAGAATTTGACGAACAAATCCTGGCCGATTTAATAGCCCAGGGTCTTTCAGGACAAGAACTGCTGGATAAGTTTAAGGAAACCCGCCGCCAAATCTGTCCCGCTGTGGAACGCTTGCTTGATGAAGCCCGTCTTGCTGCTCAGGGCCAAGCATCAAGCAAAACTTATGAAGATGTTTTTGGCTCGGAGGCAGACTGATGACCAAATTAGTCATTCTGCCTCCCGCCGCTCGCTATCTTAAAAAGCTAAAAGAGAAATTCCGAGCAGCCATTGATCAGATTCAATTGGATCCCTATTGTGGTGATCCCAAAACCGGTGATCTTTCCGGCATATATTGCTGCGACATTTTCCATAACAAAACCAACTACGAACTTGCCTATACCATTATTGAGGAAGAGGACGAAACCGTCGTCGTTATACTTGCGGGTACCCGCGAAAACTTCTATGAAGAACTGAAGCGATACATGAAGTAAGGATGCCGTTCCTAACAGCGCACGTATCTCTTTAACCCCACCGGCCGCCTTCTTTTGCAGTTATTCTCGAATGGCAGCTAGTGCATAACGCCATGAGATTATCCGCTGTATGGGTTCCACCCCTTGAAAGCGGTACAACATGGTGCACCTCCTCAGCTGGTGTCAATTTGCCTTCCTTCTGACACCTTTCGCAAAGGGGATGCTCATTTATATACCGGTCGCGAATGCGCTTCCAAGTCCTGTTGTAGCGTTTCTTCATGGCGGGGTCGCGCTGATTGCGTTCATATCGTTTTGTCTCTTCTTTGGTGTGCTCCTCGCAAAACCTTCCGTACGTCAGCTTTGGACAGCCAGGGTAGGAACACGGCCGCTTGGGCTTAAAGGGCATTAGTGATCACCTCGTTATAGGCATACAAAAAGCCCTCGCAGATATGACCCTACGAAGGCTCTCGATGTGGCTTCCGATACTATTATTATACAGTGCCCTTAAGCAAACACTCCCTCAGAATTCCCTCATCTTTATCCGAACAGCATACTGCGCAGGTGGTTAAGCGCGTTGCTCCGCAGCCGCTCGATATGGCTTTCGCTGTAGCTGAGTTCACTCATCAGACGGTAGGTTGCGCCGGACTTCTGGTTGTCACCCATGTAGAATTCAGATAGGATGTGCTGCTCAGTGTCCGTCAAGCTTGACCAGGCAGGCTCGAACCATGCCATATACTCTATCGCCTGGCTGTAGCGTTCCCGCAGGATGTCCAGCTTGTCAATCTGCGCCGCCAGTTTGTCGGCTCCAGCCTGCGGATTCCTTGCGGACGGCATACTGGATAGCTTGGGGGTTCTGGGCGCAATCATTTCTTCGTACACACTCTTTATTTCCTCTGGAGTGTTGTTGATGATAAACCGCATGTTGTTGTAGTCGCGGATGGCGGCAATCGTCGCCGCATTTTTGTTGATATATTTCAGCGCAATCATGCTACCACCTCCTTCAGGTTTGCTTTTACCGCGTCAATTAGAGCGGTCTGGGTCTTGTCTTTTCTTTCCAGGGCGCGCATCACATCTTCATCAATGGTGCTCTTGGTAATGATGTGGTGGATAACCACAGTATCTTTTTGGCCTTGCCGCCACAACCTGGCGTTGGTCTGCTGGTAGAGTTCAAGGCTCCAGGTAAGCCCGAACCACACCAGGGTCGAGCCACCCGCCTGCAAATTCAATCCGTGTCCGGCGGATGCCGGATGAATCACGGCCAGCGGTATTTCGCCGTCATTCCAGCGCCTAATGGAATTAGTGCTGTCCAGCTTCTCAGCGGGGAAACGTTTAAGTATCCGTTTAAGATCGTGCTTAAACCAGTAAGCCACCAGTACCGGCTTGCCGTTGGTGGCTTCGATAATATCCTCTAATGCATACAGCTTGCGGTCATGAATCTTAGCCACTGAGCCATCATCGGCATAGACTGCACCGTTTGCCATCTGTAGAAGCTTGTTTGACAGGCTGGCGGCATTTAAGGCATCAATCTCCCGACCTTCCAGTGAAAGAACCAAATCTCGTTTCATGGTGTCATAGACTTTTTGCTCTTTGTCCGACAGCCAAACAGGGATCTCGTTCATCACCAGTTCCGGCAGCTTCAAATAGTCGGTATTTTTCATGCTGATGGTGATGTCGGATATCAGCCGGTAAATAGCTTTCTCGGCATCGGGCCGGGGTTTGTATGAAAACACCATCTGCTGGTTACGCTTGTCCGGCATAAAATAATTATTGCGGAAATGGGTGATGTACCGGCCAAGGCGTTGTCCCATATCAAGAATGCCTATTTCAGCCCACAGGTCCATCAATCCATTGGCTGAAGGTGTTCCTGTAAGGCCGACTATCCTCCTGACACCGGGCCGAACCTTGCGCAGGGCCTTGAACCGTTTAGAGCCGTTATCCTTGAAAGAACTCAACTCGTCGATTACCACCATATCGAAGTCGAAGGGAAGACCGCTCTTGTTAATCAACCAGTTCACGTTCTCCCGGTTAATGATGTAGACTTGAGCTCTTTTCTTAAGTGCCGCTTTCCGCTGTGCTTCAGTTCCAATGGCTACCGAGCAGGTAAGTCCCCTAAGATGATCCCATTTTTCAATTTCCGCTGGCCATGTATCCCGTGCCACCCTAAGCGGGGCAATGACCAGAACCTTGCGGATCTCGAAACTGTCCAAAGTAAGGTCGAAAATGGCTGTCAGCGTAATGACGCTTTTGCCCAGACCCATTTCAAGCAGAACAGCCGCGATCGGATGCTCAAGGATGAATCTTGTGGCATAATCCTGGTATTCATGAGGATTGTATATCATTCAGCATCCCTCCAATCTGCTCCTCACCGTCAATGACGTACACCGAAAACCCTAATGCTTCCAGTTGTCTTTTTCGTCTTACCTGCATAGGCCGTAATTTACACCCCATCGATTTAATTTCTGCAAAGGCCATCCGTCCATGGGGCAATAATATTAAGCGGTCAGGCACTCCATCGAACCCTGGTGACACAAACTTCAGCGCTAAACCATCCATGCCACGTACTGCCTTGACCAGTTTTTGTTCTATCTTTTTTTCTCGCATAGGACTCCCCATAGCATTTCTATTCCTTTCATCCTGTTGCTGTTTGATAATTTACTGGAACGGAACACACCTTGGAACAACAACCGGGAACAGCTTTGAACCCTGAATTTACAAGGCATTCCGCTTAATTGTGTTCCAGCCGTACCGAAAAATTCCTTATAGACCCTTACGCGTGTATATAGTTCCATATAGGTACAGAGAGTAATAATACAAATAACTCATATATAATTCTTGGAACACTTGGAACAGAACTTGTCGAGTTGCCTATTCTTCTAAGCTAACGCCTGTTCCCACTGTTCTCTTTTCCTGGAACAAACCCGGAACACCTGGAACACCTCTGCCTTAATCCGGCTTTCTCAACCACACATTTTGGGGGCCGTAGCCAATGATTCGGATCTTCTTATCCCCGCGCCGCCAGTCGGTCATCTTCTGCATGATTGCGGTGATTTCATAGCTATCGCGGGTTCTGATATCCTCGCGGTTCTTGTTCAGGCACTCGCACCAGATCTCAATATTGCTAACAATATCGCGCCGTTTAACACCTGGCGGCCTGGTTGGGTCATTCTGATCACGGAAATAGTCACGCCTGCGATAAACATCAAGCGTATCCCAGTTCTCCGGCAGGAGCATATCGAGATACTCGCGCACCAAGCCTTCACGTTCATCGGATTCCATGGCATCTGCCTGCTCGCTGACCGCCGCTTCCGCATCGTCTCCCTCAAGGTAGAGCTTCTCACCGTTGTTCCATATCAGCTTGGCTTCGGCCCAGATTTGAAGAACATCCTCATCTGTAATATCCCAACCACGCCGGGCATTTTTGCCACTGACACGGACTGGCCAGAAGCGGCGGTTGCCGGTCACATCACGCAGAAACCCAGCACTTTCACTGTTGGTACTGCCCACGATAATACATTGCCGGGGATGACTTTCTGTTGTATGGCCGTAGCTGGCACGGTAGTTATCGTCGCTGCGGGATAAAAATGCTTTTACGTTGTTGACATCGGTTTTTCTGATACCAGCAAGTTCTGGGATTTCAATGATCCAGAACCCTTGTATCTTTTCAGGAGCGTCTTTGCCTTTGCCCATGTCGGCAAAGGTCAGGCTGTCCGAGAACCACTCTCCGGCCAGCTTGCCAAAAAACGTAGATTTCCCTAGTCCGGTCGCACCATTTATGACCAGCATGTAGTCAAACTTAATCCCTGGCTGATAAATGCGGGCGACTGCCGCCGCAAAAGTCTTTCTGGTAACAGCCCTGGTGTACGGGGTATCTTCTGCACCAAAGTAATCAATCAGAAGCGTTTCGACTCTTTTAACACCGTCCCAGGCAGGAAGTGTGTTAAGATACTCACGTATCGGATGGAATTGTCTGGCAGCAGCTGCCGCCATAACTGCGTTATTCGTCTTAGTCGGTGAGTAGATGCCATAATGATTTTGCAGATATTCATAAAGTTTAGCCGCGTCTGTTTCGCTCCAGCCAGGTTTGAACCTTTGCCAGGGTATTTCCCCGCGAACATCCACACCGTCCCGCAGTTGGTTAAAAACGATACCGCTCAAATTAGGGTCATTGTTTAATATCAGAAGATAGTTTCCGAAACTGTCTTTAACAGCGCCGGTCTTTTCAAGTTCCAAGGCTTTCTGCCAATCCGTATCCCTAAACTCCTTCTCCGCCTGGGCTTTGCGTTCTTCAGCCAATTGCTCCTTGACCCGTTCATCCTTTATGGCTAGGTCCGTCATGGCCCTAAAGGAGGGCAGCTTGCCAGGAGGGGTATCCATAGCGGTCTTGTCGTCGAGGTCGCGGAAGCGGTGTATTCGCACCAAATCAAAGGCATTCAGCAGCCTGCCGCAGGCCGGATCGGTAGCGTGATGGCTGTAGGCGAATTTGCCATCGTATATAACCAGTCCCGCTGAAGAATCAGCAGGGATATAGTCGTAGCGGCCATTTATCGCGCTGGGTTCATAGACATCGGATAGAAAAGTGGCAATTGCGTCCTCAATGGAATAAGCCCGGCAGAACGCACCGACTGCACCTTCCTTAGTGAGCGGATCAGCCTGCTGGGTAATCTGGCTGCGAACCACTTCTGACTGACGCGAGGATACAGGCCACATGGAAGTATCCCGCCAGTCAGCGTATTTTCCGAGGTATACATCGGGGTTTAGCAACTCGCCTTCTTTTTCTTGAAACACAAACTCACCGTCAGATGGCGTAGACGGCCAATACATAAGCCGCGAGGGTTCATAAGTCGTGTCGTCAAACAATTCGATACCGATTTCCTTGGCTACCATGCGACCAAGAGCGGGGTACTCGTCCTCGCTAACCTCGCGGGCCAGAGGAATAACAAGCCGCAAGCGCGGTGCATCCGGGGTATGTTTGTGAGTAGAGTAAACACAGCACTTGAAATCGTGGAGCATATTAATTTCATCCCAAATTCCCGGCCTGGCGTAGTCCATATCCAAGGTGAGAAGGGAACGGCAGAGGACATAACCGTTCCTGCGTTTACCTTCACGTAGAGCGCCGCCCACAAAGCCGCCCACATCTTTGATAGAATCCTGTTGCGCGCGGCTCATCTTACGGAATTCCGATACCGTTTCGGTGGTGCGGATCGTCGTGCTGACCCGGGTGAGAAAATTTTCCCATGAGATGTCCCTGTTTTTCCATTTCTTATCCATGCGGCTGTTGCCGACCGCTATCTTCACGTTACCTGCACCTCCTCACACTTCTCGGTAAAGTGCCGAATGGGTATGCCCTGCTTTTTTGCTTTGCTGATTTCCCGGGCCATACCGTCCGACACCCGGTGTCCGAACACCCATAGCTGATCGCATTTGCTAAGTAGAACCAGGGCAAAATATAGTCCGAGTTCGCGCTCTTCACGGTTGCCGTCGTCCATAAACTGTGGGTAGTGGAGATGTGGTGCGAGGGGGATGTACCCCTTGCTGACGGCAAACCGGCAATAGCCCAATGCACGGATGATGTTGTGTTTCGTGTCACCGGCAAAAGGAGAGCAGATGTAAACCAGCAGACAGTGCCTTATTTCCTTTTGCGCCGCACAGTCCAAAGAAAGAGTGGCTATATGTTCCGGGCAGCCCTCGCTGTTATGCTCGTCCATCCCTATCCACCCCTCCCCCGAGGAAGTAGTTGACAAAATACTGCTGTCCTTTGCCAGTAACTTTGGTGGTTTTACTGATGGTGACATGACCATCCGAATGGGTAATGGCGGTTTCTTTAACTTTGAAAAGACCAAGTTCCATGGCCTTCTGAGTTGGCGCGTTGTAGTCTGTGCCTTTGCGCTTGATAAGGAAACCGTCCTGGCGTAGCCTTTCAAACAGGCGGTTTTGTCCGATTTCAATACCGTTGCCTTTGAGAATTTTAGCCAGTTCGCCGATTAAAATGGTGCCGTCCGATACGGATACAGCATCGGCAAATACCACCTTAGGCTTATCTTGGGCGACCTGTAGCTGAAGCCGCTCTTTTTCCTGGCGTTCCTCCTTGAGGGCGGTCAAGAGCTTAATCCAGGAGTCAGGGTCATTCATGATTTCTTCCAGCTTAGAGGTTGTGATGTAAGCTCCGTGTCTGCGAATCTGAGGAAGAACCTCGTGGGTAACCCAGCGTTTAAACTTCTTGGCTTCGGGCTTGTCAGAGCGCAGGATAACATTGTAAAGCCCGCTCTCGTTAACGATGTTGGTTTGCTGCCGCCTACCCATACTGTCGGTGACGTAAGCCAGACTTACATCATCCTCGTCAAGCCGGTCGGCAATCATGCGAGCGTTGCTGAGTTCCAGCACTCCGCACACATCCTTTAGCACCCACCAAGTTTCGCCGTTCCTCTGGATGGTTCTGACCTCTTTTCCCTCGTAGGAGAATACCTGTAGTTCGTTCATATGGATTCGTCCTTTCCGAAGGCTTGGATTTTGTTTTTGGCCTTCGCTATATCGCCACCACAAGGAGCGGAATCGGACGGTCCATTATTTTTTTCTAATCTTTTTTATAGAACTGGCACTCAAAGCCGTCAGCACGGAGCAGAAGCCCCTTAGCCCAGGGAGGAGTTTCACCCATAACCTGGCATATATCATCAACCAATGCATCTGCCGGGGCTTCAATGACAACCTCGTCATGGACATGCATTACTATGTTGTAGCCCAGGGCATCCAAACGGCGCATGGCATGGCAGAGAATGTCTCTTGAGGTCGCCTGGACGATGTTCTCCACGAACTTAGGCCCGTAGCTTTCGATGCGCTCCCATTTCTTGTTTGTCCCAATACCCTCATATGTCACCGATTCGCTGCCGAAGCGGTTTAGCTCTATTCTGGGCTTCACATAGCAAAGCTTCCTGCCGGATGGCAAGGTAATGAACAGCATTCCGCTGCGGTACTCAAAGCGGAGTCCATGTGTTTCCGTAGTGACGCGTTCCTTGACCGCCCTTTTGGCAGCCCGGTCAACGTCCCACCAGAACCTTACTATGTTGGGATTGGCCTTTCGCCAGACGGTTACCAGCGGCTGGAGTTCATTCTCAGTAAGCCCCATATCAAGAGCGCCCATAGCGGTTAAAGCACCGACTGATCCGCCGTAGCCAAGCGCCAATTCGGCTATTTTCCCTTTCTGGCGCAGCGGGCTGCCTTTGGTGACCTCTTCAATAGGAACATGAAACATCTGCGCCGCCGATGCTTCATAAATCTTGCCGTGGGTGGCAAATACCTCATTCCGCCATGTTTCACCCGCCAACCAGGCTATTACCCTGGCTTCAATGGCGGAAAAGTCAGCAACGATAAATTTTAATCCAGATTGTGGGATGAATGCGGTACGGATAAGTTCGGATAAAACGGAGGGCACAGAATCATAGAGCATCTCTGCTGCATCAAATTGCCCGGAGCGAATAAGATTGCGCGCTTCCTCCAAATCTGGTAGATGGTTTTGCGGAAGGTTTTGTACTTGAATCAACCGCCCAGCAAAACGCCCGGTACGATTAGCTCCGTAGAACTGCAGCAACCCGCGCGCCCTGCCGTCGGAGCAGACTGCGTTTTCCATCGCTGTGTATTTCTTTATACTGGACTTGGCTAGCTTCTGCCGTAATTCTAAAACACGTCCCAGACTGCCGGGTGCGGTCTTAAGCAGTTCCTTAACCGTGGCCTTGTCCAACGTATCTGTTTCAAGGCCATGATCAGCGAGCCAGGACTTCATCTGCGCGACTGAGTTGGGATTATCCAGTGCGGTCAGCTCTTGCATAACTCGCGTCAGTTCCGACCGGGATTGCTCATCGCAGCGGATCGCCTGCCTGACCAGGGTCATGTCCAGCAGGATACCTCGGTCATTGATTTTCTGGTCGAGGATATAGTTTTTCCACTCATCCTCCGGTACGGGAAAGCTCGCCAGCTTTGCCTGTATTGCCATTTCCGTTTCCACATCGCGGGCATTGTAGGCTTTGAAGCGTTCCCACCTTTGAGGGTCGTGTTCAGGGAGATTACGAGTGCGCTGATTGTTTGTTTTAGTAGGCTTGCAGGGCATGGAGAAGTAGCGGATCAGGTCTTTGCCTTCAGTCAGTTTTTGTTTTTCAGCGCCGGTGACCAACGCAGCGCCCTCCAGCGTTAAAGGCAGACCGAGATAGGCGGACCACACCATGGTGCAACGCCATGAATTTGGTTTCAGCCACTGGTTAAGATAGCGGGACAGACATACGCGTTCAAACTGCGCATTATGTGCCCATTTGATAACGGATTCATCTAAAAGGGCGCTGTAAATCTCATCCGGCATATGTTCACCTCTGGCCAGATCAATAACCTGAACACCTCCGCCGTCAACACTGTAGCCGAACAACAGGATTTCAAAATCCGGGGACTCAGTATAGCGATAGACCCCGCTTTTCGCGAGGTCTACCGTGCTGAAAGTCTCTAAATCAATACTAAGCGTTTTCATGACAGGAAATCATCGTCCACGTCAGTGGCAAAATCATCAGCAGCATTTGATCTGCCACCCAGCGGTTCACCGTCACGGATTTTCTGGATGTTGCCCAGACCACAGGCGATTCCTTTGTTGCCGTTGGAGTTGAAGGCATAGAAGTTGATGCTGACTCTCGCGTAGACACCAGAATAGATTTCGGAACGTTCAAGGATAGGGTTGACTTGCCTGTCCACGATTTGCGGAGCGGTGTTGCTATTGGCGTTGACGAAATAGCTGTTGGCGTAGGCTTCGTCATCAGGGCGGTCGATATCGCCATCACGGAGCGGAAGTTTTAGCTGCGCTTTATTGGGAATCTTGCCACCGAATTTGCCCTTGCCTTCCTCGATAGCAGCATCCACAGCAGCATTGATGGCCGCGATGGTCTTGGTGTCTGACTTGGGGATAATCAGGCTGACACTGTATTTCTCCGCGCCGCCGTTGATGGACTTGGGTTCCCATACGTTCGCATAGGATAGACGTACAATGCCGGTGATAACCTTGGTGGGATTTTTCCCAGGATTGGAATTGCCTCTCTTTACAGTATTTGACATGGTATTAAACCTCCAAAAATTCATTCTTTGCGTTTGATGTACTCATTGCCGGTCGCTTATCCGTGACCGGAACCAGGGTCGGTTTGCCGGGCGGCTTTATAACCAGTCCGCCAAGGATTTCATTGAACCTGGATTTGCCCATCAGCTTTTCCATCTCAGTGATGGTGATAAGGCTCTCTCTATAGATGTCGCGGTATCCAGCAGCTTTTGCTGCTTCGGCGACGGCCTTCTCATCGGTATATTTCCGGACGGAGCGCCCCTCGACCACCTTGAAACCGGGCCACTCCTTGCCATGGTTCACAGCGGCGTCTGTGGCATAGGATATAATCTCATTTGCCCAACTCGTCAGGTCGCCGATCAAATTAAGAACCTCACCAATTTCCTCATCGGAAAGCAAGGGAGGAAGTGCAAACTCAAAGGCCGCCAGTTTAAGCTTGGCTTCGGCTCTGGCTCGACACTTTACCGCAGCCTGGCAGAACTGACAGTGTTCACCCGGGACGTAGTCGCCCTCACCTTTAAAAGCCAACTCAGCCGTGGGTATCAGTGTTTCCTCCGCCCATTGATAAAGCGATTCCTTAAATACCGTGAAGGTGCTGACATTCTCCCGGCGTGGCTGAAAAATGGTCATGGCCACTGTACTGACGTCATATATCCCGTCAAACAGTTCCAGGGCACCAAGTGCATACAGCTTCATCTGGGGATTGTCCTTGGCATTCACCAGAACGCCCTGCCCATACTTAAAATCAATAACATGGAGTGTACCATCGCCGATAATAACGCAGTCGCCGGTTCCGAAACCATCCGGTACATACCTGGAAAAATCCAACCTCTGCTCAATCAGCACCAACGGGTCGTTGCAGGCCAACTTTATCTGGGCGATGGTTTCAAGCACAAAATCCACGTAAGCGTCGGTGTGGGCGTCCATTTCGTCGCAGTCGTACTTGGAGATTGGCTTCTTCGAGCGCATTTTTAGTGCTCGGCGCAGTTTGTGTTCAGCGAGGGCATGAGCTGCGGTACCCTCAGCAGCAGCTTCGCTTTCACTCTCATCGAACTCTAGTTCCAGCCTGGCTGATGGAGTACAGTTCATCCAGCGGTGCGCTCCAGAAGCGGAGAGTATAGCGTGTTTACTCATTTCAGCCCCTCCGCATCCGTGAGAAGTGCGGGATAATTCGCCGGGTCAATCTCACTGAGCCTTGATGCACCGTGCTTCTCCAACAGTGCTCGGACCTCAGCGGTAAAGCCATCATGGCTTTTCGCAGCCAGCACAGCCCGGACTTGCTCAAGCGTGACCGCTTTGGTTTCAGACTTTTCTTCCTTATTGACAGTTGGTGTTTCCGGCTTCAAAGCCCCGCTAGGCTCACCATCCGCCACTGCCTCTGCAACTGCCAAAATGCTGTCTGCCAGATTACTCAGATTAGCCGCTACATCCAGCAACAGCTTGGTTTTGCTCATGGCCCTCACCTCCCTCCTCAATAATTGAAAGCGCTCTCACGCTGTCGCCAGGGACAATGACCGTCAGCCTTTGCTTGTCACCCAGCAGGAGACGCAGCAGTCTCTCGCGCACGGTGACATGGCGACAGCCAACTATTCCACCACCCTGCGGTTCCTTTGAAACACTGATCCTAAGCGTGTGCTTCATTTGGATCACCTTGCCTTTCCGAAGGCTGATTCTTGTGCCTTCTGTCTTATGCCACCTGCGGAAAGCAAATCGGACGGTCTATGACAGATATTTTTTAAGTTTGTCTTTAGCTCGGTTTACGGCGTGACGTATAGCGGACTCGTCCACGCCTTCCAGTGAGGCAAGTTCTGTGTATTTCCAACCTTCCAGACAGGTTTTGCGGATAAGGTACTGCTGTCGCTCGGTGAGGTGGGACATAGTGCGGCTAACAGTTTCCGAAGCTATAAGATCGGCAAGCAAGTCCATTCCATCGTCGAAGAACCGCTTGTCCTCATAGGTGAAACTCTCGAGGGAAGTGTGGCGGCGGGTTTCCCGCCGTTCATTACGTTTTTCTTCTTCTACGGAACTGAGATAGAAGGTACCGACTTCGTCAGAAACCTCCA
>ENA-UOOE01000866-UOOE01000866.1-fermentation-metagenome-genome-assembly--contig:-NODE-866-length-27507-cov-4.942154_pt1 | contig 27507 bp, 26 predicted proteins | sample MGYA00245776_ERZ724021 | MGnify/ENA primary metagenome ERZ724021 (study PRJEB28704, sample SAMN03018321) | fermentation metagenome | biome: anthropogenic terrestrial biome; feature: soil; material... | reverse complement strand
GCAAAAGAGGTCGTCGCGGTTAATTATTTAAATACAATTCTTGTTAAGGTTCAACCAATGTAAAATAACCATTTCTTATTTCTATTATATTACTTAAAGGCGTATAAATAAAGACTTCCATTGAAATTGTTCCAACCATTTTTTATTTTTTAAAATTAATACAAAAAAACAGCCTGGACCATTGCAAAATGAACGATTCACACTGCTTTTATTTACTTATGAGGTTGGAAAAATAAAAAATTTACATTTTAACTACAGGAAAATATATTTCTGTAATAAAATCTTGTGGATTGTGCCCCTCTTCAGGCCCTTTTATATATTTTTCAAAAGGTGGTCTTGAGATTTTATATTTATTATGCTTTACCCATTCCATCATGGCTCCATAAGCCTGAGAAATCTCACTATAAGGTCCTATAAAAGTGGTATAGGCATGTAATCCTCCTTCCAATACTCTGGTGTTGATGCTGTCAGAATTAAATTCTTTATCTACAGGTATACATACTTCTACATCTGCATTATCATGATTAAAGTCTTCCTCTTCATTTTGTAGATAATAAATAGACATTATATTACCTGTAGGCTTTAATCCATTTTTATATACATTTTCATATACCTTTCCTATTAAACCTCCTATATAATCCATAGAAATATTATCTCTTATACTTAAAACATTAAGAGGTTCTTGATCCTTTAAAATGATATTAAATTTTCTATTTTCCTCCATAATATCTTCTCCTTTTACTAATTTTTCAAATTCATATTTCATTTGATTTAATATAAATTCATTATAATTAAGTTCTTCTGTTAAACTCTTGATTTTAATTTCCATAAGTCTTTTTAGTTCTTCTAAATCATTTTCAAACAAGATGCTTTTTATTTCTTCAAGAAAAAAACCATAGGATTTTAACTTATTAATAACTATAACATGTTTTATTTGCTTTAAATCATAATATCTATATCCATTGTCGGCATTTACATACTCCGGTTTTAGCAATCCAATTTTATCATAGTGTCTTAAAACTTTTGATGATAACTTTGCAATTTTGGAAAATTGTCCTATTGTGTACAACTCTCTACCTCCCTGAATATATTCAAGATTTAAATTAGGTTATTTATAAGTACTTTCAATAACTGCTTTAATTATAAACTTTTCCATAATGTCAAGGTCAATATATTTTAATAAAAAATATGAAATCATTATTAGGACTTTTTAGTTTATCCAAACATAGCAATTAGCTAACACTCTCAGCTTCTTTAAAATGGTGGATAAGCACTGATGTGCACCTGAATAAGTTCTTCTAAGATTCAAATAAAAGCATTACTTATGAACAAACTCCACCTAAGCCTAAAAATTACTTGATTAAGAATTCCATCCTGTAATTAATCCGCATATTCTTTCTAAAAAATAATTATCATAACAACATATATAATTTCAAATTTTGAGTAATATTTAAATTATTTACACACAATAAATAATAAACACTAAAAAGGGTGATTAAATCATGGAATTAGATAATAAAATTAATTCTATATTAGAATCATGTGGAAACAGTCAACAAGTTATTATTAGAAGATTTTCTATTGGAAAAGATACTCCCCTAGATGCTGCCTTAATATATAAAGACGGTTTAGTAAATCAAGATATTATAAACAGAGATATATTAAATCCCCTAATGCATAAAGTTCATGAAGATTTAAGTAAAGCACAGTCAATTAACCAAGAAATTTGTAACAAATATATCTCTATGTCCAAAATTGTTATTCAAACTGATATAAATATGGTTATAAAAGATATAAGAAGAGGTAAAACAGCTGTTCTTGTACATAAGGAAGATACTTTCATTGTTGCTGATACACAAGGAACAAAACATAGAAATATATCTGAACCTATGGATGAAATCGGAATAAGAGGTGCAAAAGAAGGTTTTATAGAGGATATTGAAATAAATTTAAGTTTAATAAAAAAGGGGTTAAAAGATAAAAATTTAATTATAGAACCTTTCGTCATAGGAAGACGCTCCCAAAAAGATGTGGCCCTAATATATATAAAGGATATTGCAGATAAAGACTTAATTGAAGATATAAGAAATAAGCTATTATCAATAGATGTGGATACTTTTACCTCTGCAGGAATGCTGGAACAGTATATTGAAAATCATCCATATTCCGTTTTTCCTCAAGCTCATGCGTCTCAAAGGCCAGATGTTGTGCAACAAAATCTTTCAGAAGGTAGAATTGCTATCTTAATTGATGGAACTCCTTTTGCATTAACTATTCCTGCCTTGTTTATGGAATTTTTTCAAGCTGTTGAAGATTACTCTCAAAGAACCCTTTTAAGTAATTTTAACAGAATTCTCCGGGTATTTGGTACCTTCATAGTTATTTTATTACCCTCTGTCTATTTAGACTTAATTAGATTTAATTCAGAGCTTATTCCAATTAAATTTGTTATACCCATAGTGCAATCTAGAAGAGGCATAGCTCTTCCTCCCCTTCTAGAAATTTTATCCATGTATGTTGTAATAGAACTTTTAAGAGAAGGAGGGCTGAGACTTCCTTCAAAAATCGGTCAGACATTAAGTGTTGTAGGAGGTTTTATTATAGGTAGTGCTGCACTTGAAGCCAAATTAGTTAGTCCTGCAACTTTAGTAGTAGGAGTTGCCACCATAGGAACTTTTATTATACCGAACTATGATATGTCAAGTTCAATAAGATTGATAGGATTTCCTTTTCTCTTCCTAACAAACTTTTTAGGTGCTGTTGGATTAATTGCAGGATGGTATTTTTTATTTATCCACCTCCTTTCTTTAGATAGTTTTGGAGTTCCATATATGCCTCTAGATAAATATGGTGATTTTAAAGATACCTTCATTAGGGTACCCCTATGGAAAATGAATAATAGACCCGAGAGTATTCCAAACAATAACCCAAAAAGACAAACCAACTTTAGAAACAAACTGTGGAGGAAGAAAAATGAATAAATTAGAAAGTAATAATATAACTCCAGGAGAGTTCACTTGTTTACTTATTGGCTCAATGATTGGTATAGGAATATTATCACTGCCTAATGATCTAGTTAATGTGGCAAAACAAGATTCATGGATATCTGTAGCTATTGGTGCTGTATATCCGTTATATATGGTTATAGTTGCTTCATTCTTATGGAAAAAGCATCCACATCAAAACATTTTATTCTTAAGCAAAAAATATTTGGGAAAATATTTGGGGAATATCTTGAATTTTATTTTTTTATTATATTTTGTTTTATTCACCACTTCTGTGGCCTCTGGAGTATCCCTAATATTAGAAACTTTAATATCTAATTTTTTAAGTACCTTAAAAATATTACTGATAATATTTTTTTTAGCTGCATATACCTCCATGAAAGGATTGAAACTTTTAGGAAGGCTAAACCAATTAATGTTCTTATATACTATATTTCTTTCTTTTATTTTAGCTGTAGCACTTCTTAGAGGAACTTATTTGAATATATGTCCTATACTGGGTTCAGGAATTCTAAATACTATAAAAGCCAGTAAAAATTCAGCTTTTGCCTATGGAGGAATTGAAGTATTATTTTTAATTTATCCCTATGTCATCGATAAGAAAAAGATTATGAAATCATCATTATTAAGTGTTATTATAACAGCCTTAATTTATTCCTGGGTTACATTTATCACCATTTATTATTTAGGCATAGATATTGTACCAAAAATCGAATGGTCTGTGAATTCAGTAACAAAAACTTTAGAAATACCAGTAATTAATAACTTTAGATTTATATTTACAATTTTATGGGCAACTATTATTTACAAGACAATATCCAATCACTATTTTATAACAGCTTTCATTTTGAGAGATTTTTTTAAAAAAGTACCTATTAAAAAAATTATTTATGCACTCTATCCCCTAATGCTTTATCTATCTCTTAGATATAAAAATTCTGCAGATAGAATAAATTTCTTGAATTACATTATTCCTAAATATACTTTATTTAATATGGTCTATGTAACACTAATAACATTAATAATTTATTTAAAGAAGGATAATTTACATGAAAAATAATAAAACAAAGTATATATCTATAATTTTACTATGTATGATAATCACAATTTTCTTCTTTATAGGATTAGATGATCAGCAGCCTGTAGAAGAATTAGATATTATTTCAGGATTAGGAGCAGATTTAATAATAAAAAATAATAAAGTAACAGAACATATCGTACCAATGTCAATATATTTATTTGAATCTGGAGATAAAATAAACAGCACCTTGAGAATCGGTGCTGCAAAAACCAAAGGAGAAACAAGACAAAATCGACAATTATCAAATGACAAACAAAATATATTAGGCCTTGAAAAAGTATTTATCATAAGTGAAGAACAGGCACATTATGGTTTGCAAGATTGGACAGATATTTTATTTAGAAATCCTTATTTAAACGATACTGCATATGTTGCAGTATGCAAGGGAAAGGCTTCAGATATTTTAAGTACAAATATAAAAGGCTACCCAAGTTCTTCAGATTTTGTAGGGGGTTTAATTAAAAATTCCATATTTTATAACTTTTTTTCAGATAAATATAGAGTTATGAATTTATTTTTATCCATTGGAAGTGAAGGATATAATCCTGTGCTACCTTATATTGAAACAACAGATAAAGGAATTACAATCACTGGAATGGCATTGTTTAATGGTAATAAAATGATTTCAAAAATTAATATTGCCGAATTAAGAGCTATGAACATAATGAGAGAAAATAATGTAAAAGGTATGCTTACAATACAAAAAAGCACTTGTAAATATACAAACTATTATGCTACATCAAAACGAAAAGTTCACTGTACTAAAGAAGGTAATAAATATAAATTTACTATAAATATTAGTTTGGAAGGAGATTTAGTAACAGATACCCTGTATAAAAATCTGCAAAACAATTCTAAAAAAGTTGAGGAATTTAACACGGAGATGTCTGAAGATATAAAAAAAGAATGTATTAGTTTTATAACTAAAATGAAACATACCTATAAAGTAGATTGTCTGGAACTTGGAAAATTTGCAGCTGCCAAATATGGCAGACATATAGAAAAAGACTGGAATTCCGTAGTATGTAATTCAGAAATTGATGTAAATGTAAAAGTAAAGATCAATAAAATCGGAAGAGGAGATTACTGATTATAATAAAGTATCTGAAAATACATTAAACTTATACAGCTTTTCTATTTTCAGATACTAAAAATACGTTAACTACATATCTTCCCAATAAAATTTTTCCTGCTCCTTATCCACTACAGTAGTTCTATCAAACAACTTTATAAACACTACAGCTACTATAAAAGCAATTATACCTCCAATAATTTGATAAGCCCTTATAGATCCTTGCACTAATTTTCCTAAATATCCTCCTAAAAATACACCCAAAAACACCAACATAATAGGAAAAATAAACAACATAAATGCAGCCATTAGCATATTTGTACTTTTCTTCTTTTCATTATGATTTTTACCCATTTAAAATATTAGCCTCCTGCTATAACTTTTTATCCGAAGGCGGCAATTAACTTCAAAGTGGGGGAATAAGCAATGCTACGCCTCTGGATAAGCTCTTCTAAGGTTCAGATGAAGAAAAGCATTCCTTATATGCAAACTCTACCTGAACCTTAGAATCACTTTATTCTTATATTATAACTCTTAAAATATTTAAAATAAATAATCACTATTTTAAAATTATTTAAACTCCTTGAAGGAATTTAACATTAAATGTTGAATTTATGGTATTAAAGGAGATGATTATTGTGTCTACCAATGTAAAAATAGCATTTATAAATAATAATATTAAAGAAAGAAATGGAGAATTTCATTTAAATGACGAGTGGATACGCATTGAAAATGTTAGCAATAGAAGAGTCAATATGTTTAATTGGGAAATTTGGCACTGGAAACCTAGTAAGCAATATTCCCTTATTTACAGATTTCCAAAGCGCATTGACAACCTTTTTTGGACATTGGATCCCGATGAAATTATAATACTGTTTACAGGTTATGGTTCAAATAAATTTATAGAAGGCACTGGCAGTCATAATTCTGAATTTCATTTCTATTGTGGAAAAAATTCTTTTATATGGAACAATGCAGGAGACATTGTCTGTTTATTCGATACTAAGTCCATGACAAGCACTCTTACAGTTCCCTAAACAATTATTTATCCAAAGGCAGTAATTAGCTAATAACCTAGCTTCTTCAAAGTAGGGACTTATAATACGTTTTTCTTTTTAATTCTTAAAATTCATATTGCACATAAAATAAGTTGCTAAACTTATTTATTTAAAATATATATTTATTATATTTGTAGTATAATTATCTTATATATAATAAAACTATGTTTATGTTATAGCTAAATATTCAGTGACTGTATACATTTAACATTTTTAGGAGGTAAAAATGACATACTCAAAAGTAAAATATGAAGGTTTAAAAGAACTATGTGATATAGTTTTTGAGAAATTCGGCTTTAGTCCAGAAGATAGTGGAACTATTACAGATGTTTTACTGCTATCAGATTTATTTGGAATTGAATCTCATGGAATTCAAAGACTGGTAAAGTATTACAGTGAAATAAAAAATGGTCTTATAAAAGTAGCTTCTAAACCAAAAATGATAAAAGAAACACCTGTATCTGCAGTTTTAGACGCCCAGGCTGGTATGGGGCAACTGGCAGGAAAAAAAGCTATGAACATGGCCATTGAAAAAGCCAAAACTTCAGGCATAGGCATGGTAGTGGTTAGAAACTCAAATCATTACGGTATTGCTGGATATTATGCTAAAATGGCTGAAGAAGAAGGACTGCTTGGAATATCTATGACTAACTCTCCTGCTGTTATAATACCTACCTTCGGAAAAGATGCCATGCTTGGTACAAATCCCATCGCTATATCTATGCCTGCAAAACCCTATCCTTTTTTAATGGATATAGCTACTAGTGTAGTTACAAGAGGAAAAATTGAAGTATATAATAAAAGGCACAAACCTCTTCCACTGGGCCTGGCACTGGATAAAAACGGAAAAGATACAGAAGATCCTTATGATATTTTATATAATCTTCCAAAAAAACTTGGAGGAGGTCTGGTTCCACTGGGAGGTTCCAAAGAGCTAACTGGAGGACATAAAGGCTATGGACTAGCTCTTTCAGTTGAAATATTTACAGCAATTTTATCTGGAGGCATCACAGGAAATTACGTTACATTGCAAGGTTCTTCCGGCTCTGGCACCTGCCATTATTTCTGTGCAATAGACTATGGTATATTTGGAGACAAAGACTCTATAGAAAATAAATTGTCAGGGTATTTAAATGAACTTAGAAACTCTAAAAAAGCTAAAGGAGCTTTAAGAATATACACCCACGGCGAAAAAGAAATTGAATCCTATAAAGATAAAATGGAAAATGGCATTCCAATGAATGAAGTCACCCTTGAAGAAATAAATGATATATGTAAATACTTTAATATAAAGACTAGCGATTACATAAAAAAATTTCCTATTGATAAGATCTAACTTAAAAATAGATTAACAAAAATTGGAGGTATTAAATTATATGATTAAAATAGGTAATAAGAAAATATTGATTAAAAAAGGAGATATAACAAAAGAAGATAGTGATGCTATAGTAAATCCTGCAAACAGTGCCCTTCAACATGGAGGAGGAGCAGCCCTGGCTATTGCAAGAGCTGGAGGTTCCAAGGTACAATCAGATAGTAATGAACTTATAAAAAAAATAGGTAGTTTACCTGTGGGAAAAGCAGTTATAACCCATGGTCACAATTTGAACTGCAAATTTGTAATACATACTGTAGGTCCTATAATGGGAGAAGGTAATGAAGATGAAAAACTAAAAAAAGCTATAAAGAGTGTACTTAATCTGGCAGAATCCTATAATCTAAACTCCATATCTATACCTGCTATAAGTTCTGGCATATTTGGATTTCCAAAAGAACGATGTGCAAAAATACTTCTTGAAACTTCTGTAGAATTTTTAAAAAGAGAAGATATAAATTTGAAGACCATTGTTATGTGCAATCATGATCAAAAGACAACAGATCTATTTTTAAAGGAAGAATCAAAATATATTTAACTTTATATTTGCCTTATTACTTGATTTTAAAATATTTAAATCTAAAAATAATTAAAATATTCTCACTGGGAATATTTTAATTATTATACACATTCAGATTTTATTACATATTATAAATAATAACATATTTTATAGAGGTGTTTTAATGTATAATATGAAACCTGAAGTTTTTAACTTTAATTCTGTTAAAGGTATTTCTTTAAGACAATTAAACGAACATTATAAATTATATGTAGGCTATGTAAATACGCTAAATGAAATCTGGAACATTGATTATATCCCCCAAAATTATACTGATAGTAATTCAACCTATTCAAAAATGCGCAGTTTAAAACTTGGTGAAACCTATGCACTAAACGGGGTAAAACTTCATAATCTTTACTTTAAAAATATCACAGGCGGCAATACCACTCCCCATGGTCCAGTGCTTAATTCTATAATAAATCAATTCTCATCTTATGATAACTTCATTTCTTATTTAACAAATGTAGGTTTATCTATGAGAGGCTGGGCAGTTCTTTCTATAGATTCACTAGATAATAAATTTCATATAATAGTAAGTGATTTGCATGATAAAGGATCTGTATGGATTTCTTATCCTATATTAGTAATGGATGTTTATGAACATGCCTATTTTATGGATTTTGGAACAAATAAAAAAGAATATATTTCTACATTTATTAAAAACATAAATTGGACTGTTTTAAATAAAAGGTTCCAAAATTATCTTCACATAATGAGAGTTATGAATATTAATTATAATAGATATCTTCCATATAAATTTTTCAACAGATAGATTTAATAATGAAAAGCAGCTCTAAAGGCTGCTATTCATTATTCCCCTGTAAATAAAGTATCGATCATATCGAACAGGAAGCTAAAAGATTCTCTTCTTTTAGATTTTATTCTTTTTAATATTGTAACTTTATCCTTTGTGTCTTCAACATCTCTTATTTTTTCACTCACATAACTCCCCCCATTCAGACAATTAAATTTTATTGTTTTTCGTATACTATAATCATATCTTTATACCCCTTGTAAGATTAAACTAAATCTATTTGTTAATATATTAACATTCTTTACATCTAATTGCAATATATATGTTAAAAAAATAACTATATACTCTAAATTTTTTAGTTCTATTATCCTTACGCTAAAAAAATTAAGATATTTTTGATAATTACTGAATAATATTAGCTCGATATTCACCTAACTATTTTTATTTAATCCAAAACTTTACTTGAAAAATTAAAAATAATTTTATTTATAACATCCTTACGTGAATTAAATATGTTATAAAAAACACTAAGTAATTGTCATAAGATTATCAATATTATTCTTATTATTTATAATAGAATTCATCTTCATTTAAAAACGAAAGTACTTAGACATATTATTTATTTTAAAATGTCTAAGTACTCTAAATATAATTATCAGATTTCATTTACCTTTGTATTTTTTCCTTTAACAAGCCCTTGTATAAGAAGCATCATTAAAGTAATGCCAATTAGAATAGTAGATACCGCAGCTATTTCCGGAGTTATACTGGTTTTCATACTTTCCCACATAGCTAAAGGGAGCGTTTTAGTTTTAGAACCTGCCAGAAACATAGTAACAGTTACTTCATCTATAGATGTGCTAAAAGCAAATACTGCCGCTGAAAACATAGAAGCTTTAATCTGAGGCAGTGTAATGTTAAAAAATACACTAATTTGTTTTGAACCCAAACCCATTGCTGCTAACTCAATATTTTTATCTACTCCTTTTAATCCTGTCATTACCGTTACAAATACCATAGGTATAGCTAACAATGTATGCCCTAAAACTATTCCAGGTATGGTATTAGTCAACCTTAAAGGTGCAAAGGAATTATATAAAGCTACACTAATTATGATTACAGGTATAACCATAGGCATAACCATAAAACCCATAAATATATTTTTAAACTTAAAGTCCATCTTGGTAACAGCAGCTGCCGCCATAGTTCCTAGAATAAGAGCAAATATTACTGTCAAGACCGCTATACCCAAACTTCTTCCAAAACATTGAGTCCACTGGCTATCATTAAAGAAAGCATGGTACCACTGGGTAGAGTAACTTGGTGGTGGAAATTTAAAATAACTTAACGAGGTAAAAGATAGTGGTATCAATACAAATACAGGAGCTATAAGAAAAAACAATATAACCATTACTATTATTGGAAGCCACATTATTCTCCCTCCTTTAACATAGGATTTCTTTTTGCCAATACTGCAAGTATAGATAAAAGCACCATGGTAATAATAAATAAAACCAGAGAAAGTGCAGACGCTAAAGGCCAATTTAAAGTAGCACTTATATTATTTTGTATAAGGGTAGATACAAGCATATTCTTTGAACCACCCAATAGTGCAGGAGTAATAAAATATCCCAGTGCTAAAACAAATACCAGTATGGATCCCGATAAAATTCCTGGAACAGATAGAGGAAAAAACACTTGCCAAAAAGCTTTTATAGGCCTAGCTCCCATGACTTGGGCAACTTCTACTAACTGTATATCAATACTTGACATAACTGAATAAATATTTAAAACCATATAAGGAAATAGCACATGAGTCATACCTATTGTTACAGAAGTAGTATTATAAAGTAAGTCCAAAGGCTGATTTATCAGTCCTATATTTTTTAAAAATGTATTTAAAATCCCTTGTTCCTGCAAAATTATAATCCATGAGAAGGTGCGAACCAATAAACTAATCCAAAAAGGTATCATAATAAGCATTAGAATAATCTTTTTTGTCCTGGAGGATTTTGTTTTAATAATAAAATAAGCTACCGGATAAGCAAGTACAATTGATATTACTGTTACAATAAATGAAGTTTTCAAAGTAAGCCATATAACTTGAAGATATATAGGTTCTGTAAAAATCTGTGCTATATATTTAAAAGTAAATCCATTTTCATCTAAAATACTTAATTTAAACAAACTTATCATAGGTACAAATGTAAATACCATAATAAAAAGTGCAGGCAATATTACCAGTATCCATTTTACACTAAGTAAATTATTTAATTTATCTTTTGTAGAATTTTTTTCAGACATCATCTCTTCTTTATTAATACTCTCATTTACCATTTCCATTCCCCCAAAAATCAATAACTATTAATCTAAAGTTCTAGCTGTATAACTAGAACTTTAGATTTAAGAATAAATTATTTAATTAACCACTGTTGGAATTTAGTATCCACAGCATCATAATTTTCTGCCCACCATTCTTCGTCGCCATGTATAAGTTTATTAGAGGTTTCGTCATCTCCTCTTCCTATTCTTTCTTTTACTTCTGTAGATAATAAATCTAATGCTTTAGAATTAGTTGGTGCGTAGTCGATATTTTTTGAGAAAGCTGCCTGTTGTTCAGCTTCACACTCAAATGCAATAAACTTCATAGCCAATTCTTTATGAGGTGCTCCTTTTGGTACTACCCAAGAATCTCCAAGAACTATAGCCTGGTTATATTCCACATCTACCGGTGAACCTTCCTTCTTTGCAGTACTTACACGTCCATTCCAAGCTGCTGCCAAAGTAACATCACCACTTGCAAGAGATTGAGGTGCCTGAGCTCCTGCAGTCCACCATATTTTTACATTACTTTTTATTTTATCTAGACTTTTAAAAGCTCTATCTACATCTAAAGGATATAACTTATCTGTCTCAACTCCATCTGCAAGAAGTGCAGCTTCTAAAGTTCCTACAGGATACTTCCACATAGTACGGGCTCCAGGAAACTTTTGTGTATCCCAAAATTCAGCCCAAGTGGTAGGGTGATTGTCTTTTGAATAACTGCTTGTATTATAGGCTATAGCTACATCAAAAGTATCTGAACCTACTCCATATTCATTGACCAATCCTTTATCAATATCTTCTGTTTTAATTACACTGTAATCCAATTTTTCAAGTAATCCCTGTTTACCTCCTCTTGGTGCAAAATCAGAGTCTACATTTACTACATCCCATTCAACGTTCTTTGACTGAACCATTGCTTTTAACTTACCATAGTCTGTTGGGTTTACTACTGTTATTTTTACGCCATACTTCTTTTCAAAAGCATCGTAATTTACTTGTCTTGCTTTGGAATAAGCTCCTCCCCAATCCACAACAACCAATTCTTTATCTTCACCGGTACTGCTTTTTTCATTAGATGAACTACCACATCCTGTAAGACCGAAAATCAATATTGCACTTAGTAAAAATAATAATTTTTTCTTCATGATTTATGCCCCCTTATGTTTTATATAATTAATTTCCTATTAAAGAACTCTTTGTAATTTCCCAATTTAATATGATCTCTTTACCTGAATTAAGCAAATTTTTATCAGAAGGTGATGCTTTTACCATCATTTCTTCATTATTTTCATTAACTACCTTTACCTTTAATGAATCTCCCACAAAAATAACTTCTTTAACTATTGCTTTCATGCTATTCTCATATTCAGGTTTCTCCAGTGTAATACATATATTTTCCGGTCTTAATGCTATAGAAACAGCTTTTCCCCTCAAATACTGGCCCTCAGTATCCATTTCTGCCTTTAAAATTTGTTTATTAAATATTTCTATGAATGCAATTTTACCTTCTGTTTGAATTATTTTACCTTTAATAATATTTATCTCCCCTATAAATTCTGCTACAAATATACTTTTAGGCCTTTCATATATGTTTTCTGGAGTATCTATTTGTTCTATTCTTCCCTTATTCATAATACATACTTTGTCAGACATAGTAAGAGCCTCTTCCTGATCATGAGTAACACTTATAGTGGTAATTCCAATTCTCTGTTGTATATGTTTAATTTCTAACTGCATTTTTTGTCTCAACTGCTTGTCTAAAGCTCCTAAAGGTTCATCTAATAATAATAATGGCGGATTAAATACTATAGCTCTTGCTAATGCAACTCTCTGTTGCTGCCCTCCGCTTAATTGCTTAGGATATCTATTTTCTACTCCTTCAAGATCCACTAATTTCAGCATCTTTGTAACTTTTTCTTTAATCTTATCTTTAGAAAATTTTCTGATTTTCAAAGGATACGCAATATTTTGAAAAATATTCATATGAGGAAACAATGCATAATTTTGAAAAAGCATTCCTATATTTCTTTCATAAGGTTTCTTTTTTTCAATATTTTCTTTATTTAAAAGAATTTCACCTGAATTTATTTTTTCAAATCCGGCAATTAACTTTAATAATGAAGTTTTTCCAGAACCACTGGGTCCCAATATAGTTAAAAATTCTCCTTTATCCACTCCAAAACTAACTTCATCCACAGCCTTAAAACTTTTATAGTATTTTACTACATTATTCATTAATAAGTTAGCTCCAATGGTACTCATTAACATTTCCCCTTTCTAAAACTATCAACATTTATTTATACTTTATTAAATGTGATAAGGTTATAAATTCACCAAACATAATAGATATAATTATTGCAATAAATCTAAATTATTTATTCATAATATAAGAATACATATTTACACTTTATATATTTTTATTAATTATACTGTCTTAATATTAACATGTCAATCTTAAATAAATGTATTTATTAATAATATGAAAATATAAAGTAACGCACTTTTATATTAATATTCATGAATTGAATGCATTATTTTTATATTATTCAATTTATGGTTTATATGTTTGTTTTACCAGTTAAAGTTTATTGAGAATCTTTTACTATATACTAATATATTTTATCATATTATTAATAATAATATGTATAATTTATCATATTATTATTAATATTCATATATATAAAAGAAACAAATATAAGCTGATGAATTTGTCTCTTAAGTACATATACTTATTATTTTTCTTACATTTCTTTAATTAATATTTTAATTTTTATAAATAGTCATAAAAAATACTATAAAATATTTTTAATAGTATCTTATATAAAAAGGAAATATAAGTATTTTATAGAATATATTAATTGCGAGGTGTTATTAACATGAATAATAGGCTTAAGGAAATAAGAATGAGAGAATATATGATGAATCCAAAAGAATTCTCAAAATTAATAGAAGTTAACCTCAAAACATACTATGCTTGGGAAAACGGAACATCAATTCCTTCCATGAAAGAAGGATTAAGAATAGCTAAAAAATTAAATAAAAAACTAGACGACATATGGTACTTAAAATAGTGCCATATATTTTGAAGACATATTCGACAAATTAAAGAAAAAGTTTATATATCTAAGAATTTTTTTATAAATTCCATCATTTGTTATGAACAAAGCCTATAAATCAAATTAGATATTTTATTATTTTTATATAATAGAAAAATCCATATCTATTTAAGAAATGATTACTTAATATTAATATATTTTTATAATACATAGGGGGTTATAAAATGAATAAATTTAAAAATGAACAACAACTAATTTGCCGATGGAGAGAATTTATTAGGGATATGAATAATGAACCCTTATTCAATTCCATCATTATAAAACCATGTGCAAAACATTCTCATTTACATACGAATAATGAACAATCAACTACATGCTTATTATCTAATGAAACTCTTGAAAAAAAGCTCTTTGAAAATTCAAAATTAATCCAATGTTCCAATCCTTTCTTAAAGCACATCTCTCTTGCCTTAAAAAAAATACCTCATGCAATTTTTCTCACTGACATTGATGGATGGATTATTAGTTTAGCAGGAATGTCACAGACATTAAATATAAAAGAAATGCCAATTTGTATAGGAAGAAATTGGTGCCAAAGAGATATCTATATGGATAATACAGAAGCAAAATTGACCAAAAAAAATTCTGTTTTTATATATGACATAGATAATTGTAACAAAGCCCATAATTGTTCCTGTATAAATGTACCTATTAGATCAAATAAAAAGATAATTGGATATATAATTCTTATTACTGTAACTGACTATGCATACCCTGCTCTGTTTAGCCCCGTTATAATTTCTGCTAATTCCATTGAAACTATACTATCAAGCTCAGAAAATAAACAAAGTGACCAACCACTATCACAAATTAACGATTTAATAGCAACTACAGTTCATGACTTAAAAAATCCATTAGCAGTAATTAGAGGTTTAGCTCAGTTAGGAAAAATAACTTCAGACAGAAATAAACTTGATGTATACCTAGATAAAATCATAAATCAAGCTGACGAATTAAATGATATTATTATAGAACTATTAAGTATATTTAAACCTTCTGAACTTTTTCCAAAGAAAGTTGTTCCAGTAATAGAAAAAGTGGTTAAATCATTTCAATTTGAGTGTAATCTGAAGAAAATTAAATTATCTTTAAAAAACAATGGAGATAATTTTATATGTATGTCTGAAAATTTATTTAAAAGATCTATACAGAATATTATAATAAATTCCATTCAATTAATGGATAATGGGGGACAAATTGAAATTGAAACAACAATAGAAGAAGACTATATTATTATTACAATTAAAGATACTGCTGGCGGAATACCAGAAGATATAAAAGATTCACTATTCCAAGCATTTACATTTAGAAGAGAACAAGGTACCGGACTTGGTCTATTTATGGTTTACCATACAATTACCAATACACATAAAGGCAAAATCTGGTTCAATAGCAAACCAGATTCAGGAACTACATTTTTTATAAAGCTTCCAATTGCTAAAAATGTAAAAAATACGCCTCTTTCAAAACATAAATTGATTTAAATATAAAGACACCTATTTAGCTAGAGAGCACGATGTGATTTCTCTAGTTATTTTTTATTAATAATTTTAACAGAAGCACTAGCACCTATTCTGGAAGCCCCCGCATTTATCATCCTTATGGCATCTTCATAGGTTCTAATTCCACCTGATGCTTTTACCTTTAAATTAGGTGAAACTGTATCATACATTAATGCTACATCCTCCGAAGTAGCCCCCGCCATGTTAAAACCTGTAGATGTTTTTACAAAATTAGCCCCTGCCTTTTCAGCAAGCTTACAAGCTATAATTTTCTCTTTATCATTGAGGAGACAGGTCTCAATAATAACTTTAACAATGGCTCTTCCATTAATCTTATGAACCAAATCTTTTATATCTTCTTCCACATAATCATAATTTCCCGATTTTAAATAGCCTACATTTATAACCATGTCAATTTCACAGGCTCCTCTATTTACAGCCTGCACTGCTTCAAAAGCTTTTGTTTCAGATGCAGCAGCACCTAAAGGAAATCCTACAACTGTACACACTTTCACATCCGATCCTTTTAATAACTGGTAGGCAGCATTAACATAGCAGGGATTTATACATACCGAAGCAAATCCATATTCCAAAGCTTCCTTACATAATTTAACTATCTGTTCATAGGTAGCCTCAGGCTTTAAAAGGGTATGATCTATCATTTTAGCCAGTTCTTTTTTATCCATTATCTTATCTCCTTTTTGCTGATGAATAATCAAGTGATTCTTAGGTTCAGGTGGAGTTTGCTTATGAGGAATGCTCTTCTCCATCTGAATCTTATTAACAGTATTCTTAGTGTCTTTAGCACTTAGAATACGTTATCTTTAGGGGAAGAACTTATCCAGACGCGTAGCAGTAGTGCTTATCCCCACTTTGAAGAAGATGGGGGTGTTATCAATGGTAGCGTTCGGATAAAAAATTATATTTTACTTCCCTATTATCCTTTTCCATATTCTAAGATAGGTAATAGGAAATGAATTTTATAGTTACAATTTTATATTACCATAGTTATATTTACTATGGAATAATTTTATATTTCATTTCCCAGCATATTGGGGATTAGGACTAAATTTATTCGTGTATATGTCTGATGCCTTTATAGCTCCCTTTTTCAATATTCCAGTTTCTTCAGACATATCCACCCATTTTTGAATGTATTGCGGATCTATATAGTCATTTTCATCATACCAAAATGGCTCCACTTGAGAAATTTTCATATTAAACTTTTTTGCTATAATTTCATTTGCCTGCTGCTGATGAGTATTAATCCATTTATGAGTTTTTACAAGCACTTTTACAAAACGCTTAACCGTATCTGGATGCTCTTTTATAAATTCATCACTGAATCCACGGGTAGAAGCTCCTCCTGCAGGTCCTTGCATTACTTCATAGCTAGTAAATAGAGAGCTGACTCCTCCATCAATTTGTGCTTTTTTAATATATGGCGGATGAAGAGCGGCTATGTCAACTAAACTCTGGCTCAATGCCTGTTCCTGCTGACTAGATGGCATAATTACGAATTCTGCATTTGACTTTGGAATATTATATTTCTTAAAATATTCAAGAGCTATTATTTCAGCACAAGAATTTCTATTTGTTACTGCAATTTTAAATTTTCTATTTTTTAAATCCTCTGGAGATTTTATAGAACTTTTACTATTTACCATATAGTTCATATGAACAAATTTTTCATTATCAATCATTCCAGTAGCTACCACTTTAATCTTTGCTCCTGCCAACTGAGCAAGGGCTACATCAATTGGATGTCCATCGAATACATCATTACTTCCTGTTAACACTGCTTGAATTGCTGTACTACCTTTAAGTACTCCAGTATATTCTAGTTGTATTCCCTCTTCTTTAAAAAATCCAAGTTCATCCGCAATATCAAATTCATTAAATCCGGTCTGAGTTGCTATTTTTATAACATCAAGCTTTTTACCATCACTGGAAGTTATGGTATTTGAATTTGTCTCACTGCTTTTTGATGAACATCCTACTACACTAAAAATTATAGCTAATGATAAACTTATCATTGTAACTTTCTTTAATAATCTATTCATACTTCTACACCTCATTTTTAAAAATTTAAATATATATTGTTCAAATCACCAACAAATATAAGAATCACTTGATAATATTTTAAATTCTATTTATACTTACAATCTTACGTTTAAAATTTCATTAATTTATTGCACTCTGAGGTATATTGTATAAATCTTTATTGGAGTCCTTTCCATCATCAGCTCTCTCCATTATTCTGACTATCCTTAAGTAATTCCCATATTCTATGTTTTAGTGTAGTAAATTCATCAGATGATTTTATGCTTCCACTTTCCCTTGGTCTTGGTATATCAATATCAATTATTTCCTTAACAGTTCCAGGATTTTTTGTCATAACAACTACTCTGTCTGACAAAAATACAGCTTCCTCTATACTGTGAGTAACAAATAATATAGTTTTATGTGTCTTTTCCCATATATGGAGCAGCTGTATATGAAGATCCTCTTTTGTTTGCTCATCTATTGCTGCAAAAGGCTCATCCATTAGCAGCACTTCCGGATCATAAGCTAATGCTCTAGCAATAGCTACCCTTTGTTTCATACCTCCTGATAATTCATAGGGATATCTGTTTTCGAAGCCCTTTAACCCTACCAACTCCAGATATTTTTTACTGATTTTCTTTCTTTTACGTTTATTGATTCTCTTAATTTCAAGTCCAAATTCTACATTTTTTTCTATACTCCTCCATGGGAAAAGTGCATATCCCTGCATGACTATACCTCTATCTAGTGCAGGTCCATGTATTTCCTTATTGTCAATGAATATTTTTCCTGTGTTTCCTTTTATAAGACCTGCTATAATATCCAAAAATGTTGATTTTCCACACCCACTAGGTCCAACTATAGATACAAATTCACCATTTTTTATTTTAATATTCATTCCATTTATAGCAAGTAAATCTTCTTTATTTTCTTTTTTTCCATTTTTGACACCATATTTATATCCAACATCCTCGGATACTATTTTATAATTTAATATATTATTGTTATTTTTTTTATCTATGCCTTCAACAACCATGAATAATTCCTCCTTCTATTTTGTATTTATACATTAGGTTCCTGTTTCCATTTCATAATATTTTTCTGCAGTAAAACAAGTAAATAATTCAACCCGAAGCCTATCAATGCTATAGTTACAATTGAAGCATACATGTCGGCAACTTTGTAAGTTTCCTGAGATTGAAATATAAGAAAACCAAGTCCCGCATTAGCTCCTATCATTTCTGCTGCAACTAAAACAATTATAGCTGTAGTAGCACTTAATCTAATACCTGTAAAAATTGATGGAAATGCTCCAGGGAAAATCACCTTGTAAAAAAGAGTTAATGGTGATGCTCCCATGGATTTTGCAGATTTGATTAAAATAGGATCTACATTTTTGACCCCTTCAATAGTACTTATAAGTATAGGCCACTGAACTCCCCAAAATATAATAGCTATTTTAGATGTTTCTCCAATACCAAATACAAGTATAAACACAGGAAATAGTGCCAGTGCTGAAGTTTGTCTGAAAATTTGCAGAAGAGGATCTATAAATCTCTCAAATTTTTTAAACCATCCGATAACAAGTCCTAGTGGAATAGCAACCAAAAGTGCCAATGCAAAACCTGCTGCTGATCTTTTAAGACTTACAAATACATTTTCAAAAAGGGAACCACTAATTATTAATTGCCACAATGCTGCAAATACTTTGGAAAATGGCGGAAGAAAAACTGGATTAGCAATACCGATCCTAGGTGCTGCTTCCCACAGTATTAAAAATATAATAATAGAAAATAAACTATATCCTACTCTACCAATTGTTCCAACAATTCTATCAATTATTTCTAATCCATACCTATTATCTTTTGATATATCTATTTCTCTTCTACTTTTGGTAGCATTCAATTTTATCACTCTCCATTTAGATTATATCTATTGAAAATCTTGAAGTATAACAGAATAAATATCTTCTATCAACCTCATTGCCCCTTCATATCCTAGATAAGAACGGCTAAGAATCATCCTGTCACTTATAGGTGTAGATGTTGAAAGCTGATATCCCTTTATTTCTTTTGAAATAGCCCTATCCCAACCACTTCCAAGTATTAATGGTTTAGTTCTAAAATTGCTATTTCTCAAATATTCATTTACTTTTCCTCCATCATCTGTAAATTCGATCTCTGGAACAATATCATTATAGAAACCTTTAAAATGTTGTTTTACTTGTTTTTCATATTCTTTGGGAACTCCTTCTGTTATAAACTGCTTTTTGGGCAGCAGCCCTAAATCATTTATTAAAAACTTAGATAAAGCTAAACAATAAGCACTGTCTGATATGGTTACGAAATGCTTTGGAAGTAATCTAGTTTCGAGGAGAACATCGGCAGCTCTTTCTAAATAATAAAAATATCTATCCTCCTGTCTTTCTATCTCACTTTCAACAACATTAGCATCTATTCCTAAAAAATTTCCTACTGTTCTTAAAAACTTTCCCGTTTCCTTTGGTCCTATGGGGAGAATAGGATATTGAAAGTATTCCGTTCCAAACTTTTCTTTTAAATGTATTACATTCTCAAGCCCTAGCCAGGGTGATATAATCAGGTTATATTGTGCCTTGGGTATATTATTTAATGTATTTATTCCCTTTCCATGTCCAAAAATAATATTAGCTTTTACTCCTATTGAATTTAAAAGTTTCTCAATAACCTCAAAGTTTCCTGCCCAGAATGTATCTTGATATGGTACAGTAGCCCACACATTAACTAATCCTTCTTCAATTTCATCCGATGGTTCTAAATATTGATCAATTATTGCATCTATTATAAGTTGGTGACCTAAAAAATTGCTGCCCTTAAATCCTCCGGTCTCGGCATATACTATAGGCTTGCCCTCTTCTCTAAATTCATCTACTATCTCTCCTACATAATCTCCTACAATATCTGAAGTACATCCAGTTAATACAACATATAAGTCTGCATCCAATACCTTAAAGGAATTTGAAATAACCTCATGCAATTTATCCGTTCCTCCAAATATCACTTCTTTTTCTCCTACATTAGTACATGGTATTGAATGACCCCCTATATAGCCGGTGCCCTGGCATCCATTCTGAAGCCCTAAAGTGGACCAGATTTTTGCTGCACACCCAGGTCCAGCATGTATTATGGGTACTGCCCTTTCTATAGCAAGTACGGATTCATATCCTCCAAGTGCACAGACATGTCTTAATTCTTCAACCACTCCACTCATTATTTCACCTCATTTTCAAGAAATTTAAATGTATCCTGCTTAAACCACCAGGAAGTATATGGAAGCTTTATCCTTTTGGATAAGCTCTCTGCTAAGCTGTTATTTTCCAAGGTATCTATTATGCTGTGACCAAAATCTATAATTCCCCTATATCCAAAGGCACTGTATTCATCTGATATCATTATAGATGGGATTCCCATCTTAGTTGGCCATATTGTAGTACCTGGGTGCCTGGCTATATAAAGATCCGGTTTCAATTTGTTCAACAAATTTAATATTTCGAAATTTTGAACATCACATATGCTTATTGGGATATCTTCATCTCTCTTGGATAGTGCAATGGATGATTCCGGTATGCCTCCATGATCGTAATGCTGATCGAAATGCCAGGAAATTCCCCATATTACCTCAATACCTAATTCACCTAATACTCTTATATAATTGTGAGAAAAACTTGGTCCCATCCCTACTATTGCTCTTTTTCCTTTCAACTTTTCTCTGATTTTTTCAAGTTCTGGTGCTATTATCTTCTTTTCATTATCTATATAATCTTTTACTTCTTTCTCTTTGCCTACAGCTTTTCCAAGTCCTCTGAGCCAATTATCCATACCTGCAATACCGTGGGGCTGAATAGACTTTACATAAGGAACACCATATTGCTGTTCTAATCCATTTCCCAAATATCCCCCTAAAGTACCACATATGCTAATAGTAGCTGCAGCCTCCGACATTCTAGATATCTGCTCTATAGTAGCAAAAGGTACTACAAATTGAGGAATAAGCCCAAGTTTTGATAGTATTTCAGTTATATAATCTCTAGCACTTCCATTAAAATTTATCATATTTACAAGTTTTGGACGTTTCTTTCTAGGTGGTTTCACTATACGTGTCAATATGGCATGAAACGCTGCATCAAAACCTGAAGCCCATATTCTTGATCTAAATCCTTCGCAGAAAACAGGTACCACAGGAATCTTTATTTCTTTTTCCATTTCATCTGTAATACTCTTAATATCGTCTCCAATAATTGCCGAAGCACAAGAAGTAGTAACAAATATAGCCTTAGGTTTAAACCTCTTATATGCTTCTTTTATACCTTCCTTTAACTTATCTCTACCGCCAAATACAGTAGAATCCTCTGTCATATTAGTGTTTATCACATTTACATCTTTCTTTTCCCAATTTCTTATATTCTGTCCCCATTTGAAAGTAGTATTTTCCCCAATTACATCTGCAGAGCATCCAATGGCACCATGATTTACAATGGCAGCATCCAATACACGTGACAAATACCCCTGGGCACATCCAGAACTACAGTTACTAGCCTGACTAAAGCACCTTTCCTCATTTTTAAGACATCCACATTGCACTTTTTTAACAAGATCCTTAACTGTTCCACTATAACCAGTAATAGAATTAAGTCTGTTTTCCCTAGTTGCCGATTCTATTACCTTAATATTAATAGACATGAAAACATCTCCTTTATAAAAATTAATTTTTACACCATTATGGAAATATATACCGAAAGATACTAAATATTCAATAATATTTAGTATCCAGTATCTCTGGTAAACCCAGCCGAATTTTCTACTGCCCTAACTATTGTAGATAATATCTTTCTGTACTAAGTGTTTATTTCTTAATTCCTTAATATAGTTATAGTAAATAATAAAAAACCAGAGGCTATTAAATAAAATTAAAATTTTATTTAAAGCCTCTGGTTTTCCAGTCAACTAAAAGTTAAGTCATATGATAAGATTTTAAAAAATAAAGTCTCCCTCAAATAATGAGGAAGACTACTGCTCTAAAATATAATTTTTAGCACGTTACCTTTCCTCATCTTTCAGAATTAAACCTGCAGGATTTAGCACCTTGCATGTAAACAAAACATACTGGTTGCTGAAACTTCATCGGGCCAGCCCCTCAGTTTCTCTTGATAAGAAAATAAATTATTGATATATAATAATTTGATTATATACCACAATAAAATCTCTGTCAACTTATTTTTACATAATTTTAAAAAATTTCTTAGTTATATATCTTTTATATTATTGATATAAATTTAGTAAAATATTAAAATACTTAGAATATGAGAATTATATATAAAGCAGGATATTCAAGTCCAGTAATTGGAACTGAAGCTATGTCTTTTAGCTCCATATATTTTTTTATCAACACCATCTTCTATCTCTAATTGTTGTAATGTAACAGGTAATTTTAATTTATTTAATACCTCAATAAGTCCTAATATTTCTCCTTTGGCCTTTCCAGCAAAAATAGAAAAACCAAAAACTTTAAATATAAATTTTATTTAAAGCCTCTGGTTTCCCAGTCAACTAAAGTTGAATAATGTCAATAAAAAATCCCCTTTCAAAAGAAATTGTATATATAATTTCTAATTACATGGTTTATTAATTTTATCTATTCTGGAATAATATTTAATTAACTTTTTTAAAGCCTCATCTATAGATTGGGTTATATCAAAAGCTTCAATTCCATTTCTATTCAAAAATATAGCAGCTTCTCTACCTATTTGGCTAACCAGAACTATCCTACACCCTGAAAGATGTTTAACAATAGACAAAATTTTATCATAGTGACTTTCTTTTCCACAGCTAAGGATGTCATCTATTTTTCTCAACTCTACAAATTCATAATCCCCGTTTTCCACTTTATATATATAAAATTGGCTTGCTTTTCTAAAATGTTCATTTACAAATTTGCCATCACTACTTGCAACTGCAACTTTATAATTCATATATACCCTCCTATAAATCAATTAAATCTTGTAAGAACTACAGAATATATATCTTCTAAGAGTTTAAGTCCACCTGAATATCCTACATAAGGACCATTTATTATAAGACTTTCAAATACAGGCCATGAAATAGTAATATAATGCGCATTTATTTCCTCTGGTATTTTATCTATATTCTCAATTCCTCTTCCATATCCGAATATAGTATTGGCAATTAATCCAAGTTCTGAAACAAGTTTTTCTAATTGTCTCAAATTACCCAACCAAAGAAGTATGAGATATCTCTCAAATACCAGATAAAAGCCTTTATAATAAAAAGCCCTGGAATCTACCAGGGCTCAGACTGTAGACAAATGGCACATTTTGAAAAATAAAAATATGCCATTTGTCTACAGTCTGAGCTGGATAAAAGAATTATTCAGCTTCTACTCCATTGATGGGATATTCTGGTTACGTTTTAATTATCCCTAATGCACAATTTTAGTTTAACTCATTATTTCTTCCAATATGCTTTTGCTTCTTCCTCAAGTAATTTTAATCTTGTATAGTAATCAGGAAACTCACTGAGGTGGGTCAGTGCAATTTTTCCAGTGGTAATAGGTTCATCTGCAGTAACTAATGGGCATGTACATAAAAATACATAAGTTTATACACGTATTCTGATTTCTATTTTTTTCATGATTTTGACTGTTTTAGATTGGTTTCAATAATATAAGCTCTTTTTACTTAGTAATTTTTATACTATTTTAACATATTCTTGGCAACATCTCTCCATCTAAAATATTTAGAATCCTCATGCCTCCAAAGGAATTTTCCATGTATACCATATGTTCTAAATCATCAGTAAAGCTCCCTATGATACTTGCATTACCACACTGCTCTAAATTATGAAGCTTATTTAATATTTCCTCGGCCATTTCACTCTTAACTACAAACACAACTCCTCCTTCACAAGCCATATATAGTGGATCCAATCCTAATATTTGATTTACGGCAGATACCTCTCTTTCAATGGGTATACTTTCTTCCAGGAGCTTTACACTTAAGCCTACTCTGTCTGAAATTTCATTTAATATTGTAACAAGCCCTCCCCTTGTAGGGTCTTTCATTATTTTTATAAAAGGATAGTATTCTTTAAGTGTGCTTATAATTCTATAAACTGGAGCACAATCACTTTTAATATTGCTTTTTATATCTATATTATACCTTTCAAGGGCTATAGTAGTACCATGTTCTCCTATATTCCCACTTACAATTATCTTATCTCCAGGTTCAACATTCTTTATTTTATAATTGTTTTCAATAATACCTACTCCGGAAGTATTTATAAACAATCCATCTATGCAGCCTTTTTCAACAACTTTAGTATCCCCGGTTACAATTTTAATCTTTGAAACTTCACACTGCAGAGCCATTTCTTTAACTATTAAATCAAGAGTTTCAATTGGAAAACCTTCTTCTATTATAAATCCTGCACTTAAATATAAGGGCTTTGCCCCTGACACGGCTAAATCATTTACAGTACCACAAACTGCAAGCTTCCCAATATTCCCTCCAGAAAAAAATAGAGGTTTTACAACAAAAGAATCTGTAGTAAATGCCATTTTGCCTTGACTTACGGGAAATATAGCTGAATCCGCCCCCAAATCTAAAATAGTGTTGTTAAAATATTTGTAAAAGATACTTTCAATTAATTCATTTGTATGTTTTCCACCATGACCGTGAACTAATTTAATAGCTTCATTCATTATTTTTTATACCTCCATATTTATAATAGATAGAACAAGACCCTTCTGAAGACACCATACAGGGCCCAACAGGAGACTCTGGAATACATTCTCCCCCAAAAAACTTACAATCATAAGGAACCTTTTTCCCTAATATAATTTCACCGCATATACAATCACTTTTATTTTTTTCTTCTATTGTCAATTTGAATTTATTTAAAGCATCAAATTCTTCATATTTTCTATTTAAATACAAACCCGATTTTTCAATTTTGCCAATACCTCTCCACATACAGCCACTTTGAAAAAAACATTCTTTAATAATCCTCCTGGCAAGTAAATTCCCATTTGACGTTACACAGGTTCTATATAAATTTTCAAACTTTTTTTCCCATCTACAATTTTGTTTGATTAAAAAATATATTGAAGATATAATATCTAAGGCCTCAAAGCCAGATACTACAGAAGCAATATTATAATTTTCCTTAATAAATTTGAAGTAGTCAGCACCTGTTATAACTGCCACATGCCCCGGACATATAATTCCTTGAATTTTACAATTTTCATCCTTTAATATCTTATGTAAAACTGGTTTCATAACTTTTAAATTGCTCAAAACAGAAAAATTACTAATATTATTTTCTTTTGCCTTTTTTATAGTGAGTCCAATTAATGGAGCAGTAGTTTCAAAACCAACTGCTAGGAAAACTACCTCAAAACTTTTATTTTCTTCTGCGATTTTAAGTGCATCTAAAGGAGAATATACTATATTGATTTTCTTTCCTTTTTCTCTTTGTTCTATCAAATTTTCTTTTGTTCCCCAAACTTTCATCAGATCGCCAAAGGTTGCCAATATAATATTACCTCTGTTTAAAAGTTCAATGGCCGCATCTATATAACCTTCTGATGTAACACAAACTGGGCATCCTGGCCCCGATACTAAATTTACCTTTGGATAAAGTAATTTCCTTATGCCCATTTTTACTATACTTTGAGTATGAGTACCACATATCTCCATTATGGTGAAGTGCTCTACATTACTGTTTTTAATTTTATTAATTAAATTAATTAGAATCTCATTTTTATTCATTATCCAGTTCCTCTTGAAATACTTTTTGTAAGTAACGAAAATATTCCCTATCAATCTTCTCTATTCCAAAACCTGCATGTATTAAAATATAATCTTTTATTTTAGGATTTTCTATAAGTTCAATATCTACATTTTTTTCTATACCCATAATATCCACTTTAGCTAAATTTCCATGAATAGATTTTATTATGCCTGGAACTGCAAGACACATTTTACATCCCCTCTTTCTTTATAATCTCATCTGCAATTACAATTTGTCCAAATGAAATTCCACCGTCGTTTATAGGTGTTTTGGAATTGAAAAAGACTTCTAATCCTGCTTTTTTAAGTTCATTGTAAATGGATTTAAGTAAATGTTCATTTTCAAACACTCCTCCACTTAAAACCACCTTATATATTTTATATAGTTTTGATAATTTAAAGACTAAATCACAGGTAAGTTTTGAAATTGTATTATGAAATTTAGAAGATATTGTACTTTTTTTAACGCTATTATTAATATCAACCAGTACCCCATGAATAATATCTTTAATTTGTACTAAAAAAACATTACCCTCATCTTTTATTTTATAGTTATAACATTCATGCACATTCTCATCCATTATATTTTCTAGAGCTATAGCAGCTTCTCCATCATATGTAATAGATCTCACAAGACCTATCAAAGCTGAAATACAATCAAAAAACCGTCCAACGCTGGAAGACTTATAACAATTTAATGATGCTTTTAAAGCTTGAACAATTATATCTAACTTATCTTTATCTACGCCACTTATAAATTCATTTA
>ENA-UOOE01000864-UOOE01000864.1-fermentation-metagenome-genome-assembly--contig:-NODE-864-length-27563-cov-29.017958_pt1 | contig 27563 bp, 21 predicted proteins | sample MGYA00245776_ERZ724021 | MGnify/ENA primary metagenome ERZ724021 (study PRJEB28704, sample SAMN03018321) | fermentation metagenome | biome: anthropogenic terrestrial biome; feature: soil; material... | reverse complement strand
CATTTGATTGGCTTCAATAATTTAACTCTTTTTCGCTGGACCTTGATCTCTTTAATCGAGATCATTTTTTCGCACTTAAAGTCTTTGCTGTTTTGTTTTTTCAAAGATCATTTCCCCGTCTCCGGGACTCTTGCTTCTTGCTCGCTCCGTCCGGTTCGCTCTCACTTCCGTCCGGCGCGCAAGAATTATATTATCATCAGCTCCGACAAATGTCAACACAAAATTAATAATTTCTTAATAAATCCATAACATCATTAATAAGTATTCTTTGAAGAGCATTTAGTCCCCAGAGCCAAACATAATATTTGCGTTCAGCATGATTTATTATAACCTTTGGCAAACGGTTGTCAATGCCTGAACATTGCCAAATTGATATAATAGTTTTATAATTGGAGTGTTGTGAATTTTTAAATTATATGTAAGGAGCAGAACCATGATGGCAAAACCCGGAATCAGGAACATCGCTATAATCGCCCATGTCGATCACGGTAAAACTAGCCTGGTTGACAATCTATTAAAACAAAGCGGCTCATTCCGCAACAACCAGAAGATACCGGACCGGATTCTTGACAGCAATGACCTGGAACGTGAACGGGGCATTACCATTTTGTCTAAAAACACCAGTATCTATTATAATGATGTGAAAATAAACATTGTGGATACCCCCGGTCACGCTGACTTCGGCGGTGAAGTGGAACGTATCGTTAAAATGGTGGATGGAGTTTTATTGGTGGTGGATGCTTTTGAAGGTCCCATGCCGCAAACACGTTTTGTATTAAAGAAAGCTCTTGAAGCCGGTCTTAAACCGCTGGTAGTTGTTAATAAGATTGACCGGCCCGATGCCCGTCCGGCTGAAGTACTGGATGAATTGCTTGACTTGTTTATTGACCTGGGAGCTGATGATGAACAACTGGAATTCCCGGTCGTATATACATCGGCTAAACTTGGCCTGGCCCATATAAACCTGGATGATAGTTCCAATGATATGGAACCATTGCTTGACACTATAATAGAAGTGATTCCTCCACCGCAGGGTAATGCGGAAGATGAGCTGCAGGTGGTTGTTTCATCAATTGATTACGATTCCTATGTGGGTCGTATCGGGGTGGGCAAGATTGGCCGGGGGCGGATTAACAAGGGGCAGGAAGCCGTACTGTGCAATACCACCGGTAAAGCGCAAAAGGTTAAAATCAATACTCTCTATACTTTTGAGGGACTCAAAAAAGCTGAGGTTGAATCTGCCGATGCCGGTGAGATCATAGCCATTTCAGGCATAGAAGACATTTCTATCGGTGATACCATATGCTCGGTCAATGCAGTGGAACCGATTGATTTTGTTAACATTGATGAACCGACTATTTCCATGAACTTTGTCGTCAACGACAGTCCCATGGCCGGAATGGAAGGTGACTATGTTACAAGTCGTCATCTGCGGGACCGGTTGGAGCGGGAGCTTTTGTCCAATGTTTCTCTGCGGGTGGAAGAATTAAGTCCCGATTGCTTTAAGGTATCCGGCCGCGGCGAACTGCATCTGTCAATATTAATAGAGACTATGCGCCGCGAAGGTTACGAATTTGCAGTGACCCGCCCCGAAGTTATATTAAAGAATATTGACGGGGTGGTTAATGAACCTCTGGAGAGGGTATTCATAGAAGTCCCGGAAGAGTATGTGGGAATAACTATTGAAAGTTTGGGTAAACGCAAAGGTGAACTGCTTAACATGCAAAACGGGACTGGTTCTACCGTGAAACTGGAATTTGTTATTCCGGCCCGGGGTTTAATAGGATTCAGATCGGAGTTTATGACCAGTACCCGTGGTAATGGTATCATGAACCAAATGTTCGAAGGCTATACTCCTTATAAAGGTGACATTGCCACCAGGTCAAGGGGTTCGCTGGTTGCATCTGAGAGTGGAGTGGCAGTAACTTATGGTCTTTTCAATGCTCAGGAAAGAGGCGACCTTTTTATCAGCCCTGGGGCAGATGTATATGAGGGTATGATAGTAGGTGAAAATTCTCGTACTATGGATATTGCCGTAAATGTTTGCAAGAAGAAACATCTGACTAATACCCGTTCTTCAGGTGCAGATGACGCCTTGCGTTTGACACCTCCTCTGGAGATGACTCTGGAAAAATGCCTGGAATTTATCAATGATGATGAACTGCTTGAGGTTACACCTAAGAGTCTGCGTTTGAGAAAACAAATCCTGGATAAGGAAACGCGGGCTAAAAACAAATTTCGCGCCGGTTAAGTAAAAAACGATCAAGGCCCGGTGATATGTTCAACATATCACCGGGCCTTTTTTATTTCCGTCATTATTAAGGACACAGGCTATACCGACACTAACATAGAAACCCGCCGCCCTTAAACCTTTAGAAATCAGCCTTGCTGGATTTAAATCCCTGCCCGTATACTTCGATAGATTCGTTGATGGCCATAAAGGCATTGGGATCAATTTCAAATACGATTTCTTTTAGACGCGGCAACTGGTTCTTACCTATCGTAACCATTAGTAATTTGTTCTGCTCCCCGGTATACGCACCCCGACCGTCAATCATAGTGCAGCCCCGGTGCATATTTTCCAATATGGTCTGAGCAATATCATCGTAGCTCTTGGATACAATTAAAGCAGTTTTAGATATACTGGGACCCGCTTCCACTGCATCCAGCACCTTAGCAGAGACAAAAATTGAAATAGCAGTGAAAAGGGCCAGTTCCAGACCCGAACTCACAGTAAAGATTGCTATTATAACCATATTAAAAGCCAGCGATGTTGCGCCGAAACTATACCCCCAGTAGCGTTTGAGTATGGCCGATATGATATCCAATCCCCCGGTAGAACCTTTGCTTCTTAAATTTATGCCGGTTCCTATCCCACTCAATACTCCTCCCAAAACGGAAGTAAGCAGCACATCATCGATATGGAAGTTTAGATTCTGGGTAAGTCCCAGAAAGAAAGTGAGAGCCAAAAAGCCCACCAGGCTATAAAAGGCAAAACGGCGGCTTATGTAACGATATCCCGCAATGAAGATGGGAACATTTAAAATTGCATACCAAACCCATACCTTCAGGCCAGTGAAAAAATGAAGTATCATAGCAATACCACTAACTCCGCTGGTTAACAGATGGGCGGGCACTAATACGGCCTGGATTGCTATAGCCATGACAAAAGACCCTAGCAGGATACCGGCGATATCCTTTAAGGAAATGCGTTCGGCATATCTCTTCAAATGCTTAACAACCGGACTCTTCATCATAAATCCTCCTCATTATAAATGTTGCGATAATTGCTTTAGAAAATGACAGGTATGGACCTTATTATTTCTCAATCCGGGCAAAATAACAAGTTCTTTTCTCCGTGACTAACTATAAACTTCCCGGCAAATACTATTAATAATATATCTGTCTGGAGGAATTAGCAAGTTGGGTCATAATACATTATTATAGTCTTTTATCGGAGCACTGGTTGGCTTCGTCATTATCACATGGAGAATAAAATCGATTTGATGGTCTCGGGCGGGCTCTGGACCTCTGCCGGAGTTTTTACCCTAATACCCTTGAGTAGGCATTGCAGGGGTGGGGTGTTAAGGTTAGCGTAGCCGGGGTGCAAGTGCTCTTAACACCCCACCCCGGCACAATCTACCTTTTTAAGGCCTTCACCCATTTCAAATCAGGTTAAAATATTTCAACACTACCATTACTCCTTCATTCGGCTGCGGTAATTTCAATTCCATAACCCGCATCAAGGTCAAAATAAAAGCCACCACCATCAACACTGAATAAGCAGCCAGCTCTCTCCAGTATTTACGTTGCACCAGAGCAGGTATCTGGTAAAAACCAATTATAGCAAATAGCAACCCAATTGCTATTATACTGCCCATCTAACCACCTCCCTTGGAGCTCTTCGCCTGGGGGAATCTTCTTATTAGCGCGATCAGAAGGGTCAATAGAGGCAAAATAATCTCAAAAGGTATACTATAAAGCGGCCAGACGTTATAGGCATAATAGGGAATTTCTATCCCGCTTTTAAAAGAACTTACAGTGAAAATATAGGTTATAAAAATCATAGGCACCACCAGCGGCCGGTAGGAACGCAGTTTTAGGATCTGGGCCAAACCTAATACTACTATATAATAAAAAAATGTTACTTTTAAAAATCCTATAGTAATTAAATCCAGGGCAACCAATATATCCATTCGGGTTAATACGTCCCCGACATCTACCATACGTACCGCCGATAAGCTGGAGAAGGTGATGGAATGCCCCATCGGCCCTAGAACTGCAGTATTTCTTACGGCCAGAATAACTAGTAATAAAAAGCCTATGCTCATGCCTTTTACTAATGACCGGGGGCCTTCTTGAGGACGATTAAGAAAGGGCAATATCATCATAAATAAGAGGATTTCGCCAAAAGGATAAGCTGCCGCTGCGTAGGCTGATTTAAAAAATAATGGGGGTGATATATCAAGTATAGGGAGCAGATTGGATAAATCCGTTAAAGGGAATAACAAAATAGTAACAAAAGCTTTAACCACCAGCAGCATGATAACCAGAACCACACTGCAGCGGGCCAGTACCTCGATACCATGATATACTGCAAAAGCACAAGTTATGGACAGCACTATCAGGAAAATATCAACCGGGGTCTCAGACATCAATGTGGCGGTGAATTCCCCAATTATTCGGATTTCCATGGCCCCGGCATGAAAGCAATACCATATGTAGATAATGGAAACTATTTTTCCCAGCGCAGGTCCCAGAATGATATCATTTATCTCAACCAGGGTATGCTCCGGGTAACGCCGGCAAAAGCCCAGATATATCCATAATAAAATCAGAGATATAAAAAATCCGCCCGTTACGGCCAGCCAGGTATCCCTGCCTGCATTTCCGCCGGGAGCAATTATAATCGAAATTCCAACAATAAATGCGGCGGTTAGAAATGTTAACTGTCCGGAAGATATCTTACCCCCTTCTAAATTCACAGGAACAACCCCTTTTCTTATCTGATTAACGGTGAGATCAATTTTCCCGACCTTTGCAATTCCGTATTTACATCAACCTTGACTTCCATGCTATTGAATACTTCCTGCCAATCACTTTCGATCTGTTTCCACGCCCGGGGATATTTTTTATAAACTTTGTCCCCAAAACCAAATAAATCAACATTTAACTGCTTCGATCTTGCTATCGCCATCATAATCTCATTATCTATAACGGCAGCTTCCCGGCGCCGCAATGATTCCCATACTTCAGGCGACATCAGATCCGTATCACCCATGGCTTCACTCACATTGCTTGTACATCTGACTTTAACCTGCATCTGCAGCTTGCCGTTTTTTATTTCCGGTGTCATGCTACTGGTTGTTTTTAATAACTCCATACTGGCATATTTTTCGCCCCCGGGATTTTTAATAACCGCCACCCCTTTGTAAAACTGATTTATCGCCAATAACAACCCCCGGGTCTCCCGGTTCGTTAATTTGCCTACCATTTTTAAATCCTGGTCGAATACTGCGGTTCCGGTAATCTTCGGTATATTTTTTCCATTATCTTTTTTTACCGCTAAATAGGAAGTGAGGGGCGCCGCACTCTTGCTGGCATAACGCATGCCGAGTTCGTGCATATTTACCCCGCTGGCAAACGACGTTGCCTGCCGGGTAACAATCAAGTTGGCAATGTCGGCACTGGGTGTTGTTTCAACTGCCTCCGAAGCATCCAACATGTCAGCCGCTTTACCACTGGTTACCGCTACCCACACCGTATCACGGCTCTCCGGCTCACGCCAAAAGAAATCCAGGTATTCTCTGATCCCCTGCCGGGCCAAATCTTCCCCAAAAAGAATGATCAGGTTATGGGGCAAAAACAAACGCCGCGATAGTGTATGGGTACAATTGCGCAGAGCTTCATGCACCGTGGCGCCACTTGCACTTACATTAACATAGCCTTTTTGTTCATTGGGACTGCCCTTCGTGTTAGACTCTGCTTTAGCAATTCTAAGGACCTGAACCGTAACATATACTTCGCTTTTGCCAGCCGGTGCAGTGTCAAACGCTATCCCGGAAACTATAGCGAGCGTTTCCAATTCACGACGTCCCCAGCATCCGCTGCAAGTCAGAGTTAAGCCGATTAATAAAATTGCTAATAATCGCTGCTGCCATCTATTTAACATATCCTTACCTCTTGTCTTCCGGTGGTTTTGGCTCCAAACGGAAAGCAATACGCTGTGCATCCTGATTAACCAACAATCGGGGTCTGGTAATCAGCGCCCATAGGGGTAATCTGATAAAAGTATCCTTCATATCATTGGTATTGAATGGCATTACCGGAGACATATAGGGAACTCCAAACGAACGCAGTGAGGCCAGATGAACCAGAATAATCAAACTGCCTATCATAATGCCAAACCCTCCTAATATCCCCGCCATTATAGTCATTAAGAAGCTGAATAAGGCGGTTACATCAGTATGGGTCACAATCAGGAAAAATGCGACCGCGGTCATAGCGACTACAATAACAGTCGGAGCACCTACCAGACCGGCGGATACCGCGGCATCACCTATTATTAAGGCTCCAACGATGCTTAAAGCCGATCCCACCGGACCGGGCAGCCGGATTCCCCCTTCACGTATTATTTCAAAAAAGATGAATATTATTAATACTTCCACCACCATGGGAAAGGGGGTCCCTTCACCTGCAGTAGCAATAGTTACCAGCAAAGGGGTGGGCAGCAGTTCATGGTGATAAGTGGTCATGGCTACATAGAGAGCAGGAGCAAAGAGCGCAATAAAAAAGGCCAGGTAACGAATGAGCCTGACAAAACTAGCAAAATAAGGTCTGGAATAATAATCTTCGGCGGTCTGAAAACCCTCGATAAAAAACATGGGGACAGTTAAAGCCATGGGGGAACCGTCAACTATTATCGCCACTCGGCCCTCTAATAGCCGGGCTGCTACTACATCCGGCTTCTCTGAATTTCCTACCGTAGTAAAAGGCGACAGGGGACTATCTTCAATTAATTGTTCTATATAACCTGAATCCAGCACAGCATCAATCTTGATGCGCCGGACGCGTCTTCTTACCTCTTCTACCAATTCCGGCCGCGCCAACCCTTTCAAATAGGCAATACAAATATGGGTATGGGTCCTTTCCCCTAAAATCAGGTCTTCAAAGGTCAAATCGGGGTTGATGATCTTACGGCGCAGCATGGCGGTATTTATCCGCATAGTTTCGGTAAAACCTTCCTTGGGGCCGCGCACCGTCTGTTCAGTGTCCGGTTCCTCAATTGATCTGCTCGGCCAGCCTTTGCAATCGATCAGCAATGCTTCACTGTTACCATCGACCAGGAGTACGGCTTCACCATATAATAATGCTTCAACTATGGCCGCATAGGAGCCCTCTTTTTTTATATCTACGGTGCTAAGCAAAGATTGCTGCAGATAATCGAGATTATCAAAGGGAAAATCAGTATCATCTGTTTCGCAATGAGCATCATACAGCAAAGGTTTTAAAACATTTTCATTGATTATTTCTTTTTTCACCAAACCATCTATAGATAAAATTACAGCATTTGTTTTCTTTTTATGACCCAGGGTTAATACGCGTTTGACCACATCACCGCTTTCGCCCAGAATTTGGTGTAATTTATCAATGTTATCCTGGAGACTGGCAGACAATCGGTTGGATCTGTCCGCTTCAGCCTGCCCCTTTGCAGGTTGTTCGGTCATTTTGGTGATCGTACGCAGCTTACGCGACAACAATCGAAACATTAAAGTGCATCCCCTGTCTTTCCTGAATATTGCTTATTTTTTTACTAAAACCGAAAAAATATGTAAATGTTAACCGGTTTTTTATAGCATATAAATGGTAACTTGTATTCCTGCGGGTTTATCAGTATATTGATATTTACGAATGTCGATAAATAAATATAAAAGGAGCAGCTTATGAATAAATTCAGACTAATAGCTACAGCAGCTTTCGGAGTCGAAGCGGTAGTAGCGGATGAACTTAAAAAATTGGGTTATACAGATTTGAAAATAGAAAATAGCCGGGTGAGATTTACAGCTGATGAATCAGCTATTGCACGCTGCAACTTATGGCTGCGTTCGGCTGACCGTATATTGATAGAAGTGGGCGAATTCGATGCATTTACATTTGACGAACTATTTGAAAAAACCAAAGCACTGCCCTGGGCCGATTATCTGCCTCGCGAGGCTGAATTCCCGGTAGAAGGCAAATCCATCAATTCGAAATTGTTCAGCGTTTCCGATTGTCAGGCGATCGTTAAAAAGGCCATAGTAGAAAAGCTAAAGCAGACTTACCCCTGTAAATGGTTTGAAGAAGATGGCCCCCGTTACCGCATTGAGGTGGCACTTCTGAAAGACCATGCTATTCTAACTTTAGATACGAGCGGAATTGGGTTGCACAAAAGGGGTTACCGCAAATTAGTAGCAGAAGCACCGCTGAAAGAAACGCTGGCTGCAGCTATAATCAGCCTGAGCCGTTGGAAACCGGATCGAGCCTTTATTGACCCTTTCTGTGGTTCCGGCACTTTTCCCATTGAAGCCGCCCTGCTGGGAAGAAATATGGCTCCGGGGCTTAATCGCGCTTTTGATGCTGAAAAATGGGGATTTGTATCCTCCCGGTTTTGGAGCAAAGGACGGGAGGAAGCCCGCGATCTCATCGATTACAAACAACCTCTCGGTATATTCGGCTTTGACATCGATAAGGATGCCATCAGCCTGTCCCGCTACCATGCTGAACAGGCCGGGCTCAAAGACAGTATCTTTTTTCAGCGTCAGCCGGTGGATTCCCTGGGCTCCCGCTATAAATACGGCTATCTGATATGTAATCCTCCCTATGGTGAGCGGATGTCGGACAAAAAGGAAGTGGAACAGTTATATAAAACCATGGGAAGTGTTTTCGAGGGGCTTGATACCTGGTCTTTTTATGTATTGACCTCCCATCCTCAGTTTGAAAAATGGTTCGGAGGCCGGGCCAGTAAAAAACGTAAATTATATAACGGCAGACTTCAATGTAATTTGTATCAGTACTTCGGTCCCAAGCCGAGCGACCTGCGCGGCCCTTTTGCCCGGACCGACTAGTACGGGAAATTAGACGCTGAAGATTATGAATGACGCTGAGTCTTTATCCCAATGACCTGAGGAGGCATTTTCTTATCATAAGACTACCGGCAATTGCAGAGGTGGAGTGTTAAGGTTAGCGCACCCGGCATAATTCACATGGAACAGTCATAATTGGGCGAAAAAACATAAATTTTATTATAGACTTTTTTATCATAGACTTATAGATTACAGATTAATCAGCAATACTAGATTAGAAGTGCTCCCTATTGCTATTGCTGCAGGTGAGGAATATTTTCCCCCCATAAAAGCATAGAATATGGGATAGAAGAATACGGGGGTACATATTGAATGATATCTGTAATTCTGGCGGGTGGAAAAGGTATTAGGTTATGGCCCGAAAGTCGCCAGGAAAAGCCCAAGCAATTTTGCCGACTGGTAGACGATCGTTCCATGTTGGACCATACCATCGACCGATGTATAAATACAGGTTTTAACCGTATAGTCATCATTACCAGTGATGATTTGTTGCCTCATGTGCAGCAATTGGTACAGCAGCGTCCGGACAACAGTATTATAGAAATACTGAGCGAACCGGAGGGTAAAAATACGGCTCCGGCAGTAGGTCTGGCTCTGGCTCGTTATCAGGCTGAGCCGGATGAAATAATAGCCGTTTTCCCCTCCGACCACCATATCCTGGATAATGACGGTTTTGGCAACACTATTAGTAAAGCAGTTCAGGCCGCCAATAATAACCACATCGCGATTGTCGGTGTTATGCCCAATCGTCCTGAAACCGGTTATGGATATATAGAAAAATCGCGCTGGGAAGTAAGCGAAATTCCTGACGTTTTTCAAGTCAGCTCTTTTCGGGAAAAACCGGATTTACCTACTGCCGAATCTTATCTGGCAGCAGGAAATTACATGTGGAATGCGGGAATCTACATAGGAAAAACCAGTATTTTTATGGAAGAATTCATGAAACATATACCCCAGCTATATGAGCCGATAGCACAAGGCTATGAACCATACAGAGATGCCTATGCTCTGCTGCCAAGTATAAGTCTGGACTATGGTATAGCAGAGAAATCCGACCGCATGGCAGTAGTATCAGGAGATTTCGGCTGGTGCGACCTGGGCAGCTGGAATGCACTGGCAGAACTGCATCAGCAGGATGAGCGGCAAAATATCTGTGCCGGCCAAGATGTAGTAATTCTGGATAGTAATAACTGTCTGGTCAAACAGACTGAAAAGACTATCGTACTCTTTGGCGTCGATAATCTGCTGGTAGTGGAAACAGGTGACGTTATTCTGATTTCGGAAAGACAGCGCTGCCAGGATGTACGCAGTTTGGTAGAAGCTTTAAACCGGGAGCAGCGCTTTGATCTGCTTTAATTGCAAATATCGGGCACATAAACAGTACCCAATAGAATGAAAGTCACATATTTTAATATGATTTGTACAGCAACCTTATGAATTACAGGGAGCAATTAAGGTTACCGTATCCATTTGTGCGTAATTATCCATTTAATCTTAAGGAGGGAACCGTCATCAGTAATATTTTCAGGCAATATGATATCAGGGGAATTATTGATAAGGAACTTAATCAGGATATAGCAGCCGATATCGCCCGGGCCTTTGCCGCCTATGCCCATCGCTATGATAAAAACAAAATTCTGGTAGGAATGGACAACCGCCTGTCATCACCTTCATTGCATGAGGTAATAGTAGAAACACTCAGAGATAGCGGTTGCGATGTAGTGGATTTGGGTCTGGCCATTACTCCCGCTTTTTACTTTGCCGCCCGGCATCTTAAGATTGAGGCCGGAATAATGATTACCGCCAGCCATAATCCCAGTGAATATAACGGTTGCAAGATGCTTCTGGGCGAATCCACCATTTACGGTGAACAAATACAGGAAATCCGCCGCATCATCGAAAAGCAAGCCTACCTGTCCTCATCGCAAAAGGGTACTCTTACTAAGGTGGACATCAAGGAAGAATATTTGCAGACTATAGTTAATAAAATTCATCCAGGCCCTAATATTCCGCGCATCGTACTGGACTGCGGCAATGGTACCGCCTCGTTATTTGCTCCTGAATTATACCGGCGTCTGGGGTGCGAAGTAACTGAACTGTACTGTGAATCCGATCCTCACTTTCCGCATCATCATCCCGATCCGGTCAACCCTGCCAATATGCAGGATTTAATTAAAAAAGTGCACGAAGCAGGTGCCGATATAGGCATCGGTATAGACGGTGACGGTGATCGGTTGGGAGTAGTCGATGCCAGCGGCAACCTGATCTGGGGCGATATGTTGATGATTTTGTTCTGGCGCGAAATCCTGCCCCATTATCCGAATAGTCCATGTATCGTGGAGGTCAAGTGTTCCCAAAGCCTGATCGATGAAATCGAAAAACTGGGGGGCAAACCTTATATTTATAAAACCGGCCATTCTTTGATTAAAGCGAAAATGAAAGAGATGAATGCCGTTTTCACCGGAGAAATGTCCGGGCATATGTTTTTTGCCGATGATTATTATGGTTTTGATGATGCCCTTTACGCCGGTGCCAGGTTAATTTCATTGCTATCCCACAGCCGGCAGGCAATTGGAGAAATGCTTTCCGATGTGGCCAAATATTATTCTACCCCGGAGATTCGTATACCCAGTTCCGATGATACAAAATTTGACAAGGTTAATCAGGTTCTTAATCATTTCCGGACGAAATATACAATTATTGATATCGACGGAGCCCGGATCATATTTCCTGATGGCTGGGGCCTGGTTCGGGCTTCCAATACCGGGCCCGAATTGATCGTACGCTGTGAAGGCAAAACCCCGGAGGCACTGGAGGCCATCAAGAGTGAACTGTTTGCTTTTCTGACTTCGATCGGGCTTAAGATTTAATTTTAAAATTGTTTTCTTTTTCTTGTACTGAATAACGGGGTTTTTGTCATCCTGAGCAAAAGCGAAGGATCTTTCCAACTCAGAGATTGAAAGATTCTTCACTAACGTTCAGAATGACATGGCAAGATGGGCAGGTGCATAGCCTAACAGGGAGAAAGAGCAAGTCCGGCATGATCCACTTCATAGGATACTGCTACTGCTGCCTTGGTCAGTATATAAAATGCAATTGCAGGGAATAATAGTAGGATAATGAGACAGTAAAGGAGTGAACCTATGGCTATTCTGAATCTGGGAACATACCCGCCCAAGCAATGCGGAATCGCGACCTTCTCCATGGACCTGCGCCAGAGTTTGCTGGTCAACGGGGAAAAAGTCAATATAATGGCTATTTCAGACAGTGCCTATAACTATAACTATCCACCTGAGGTAGTCTTTAATCTTCAACAGGATTCTCAACCGGATTACGTTCAGGCAGCAACCTTTGCCAACAGCAATAAAGATATTGATTTAGTGATTATTCAACATGAGTATGGCATTTTTGGTGGAACCGATGGTGCATATGTACTCGATTTTACCAGGGTTTTACGCAAACCTTATTTACTGATTACCCACACCGTGCTTCCCAAGCCCACCCGTCAGCAAAAATTGATCCTTAATAAATTGGGGCGCAAAGCGGCAGCCGTAGCATGCATGACCGGCAAATCATCCTGCCTGTTAAGCGATTTATATGGCATTGCACCCGATAACCTGAACGTAATTCCGCATGGAGTTCCGGAATTCAAAAAAAAGCCGGCAGACAAGCTGAAAAAACAGTTCAACCTGACCGGTCGCCAGGTAATCAGTACTTTTGGACTGATTGGCCCCGGCAAGGGGCTCGAATTGGGTATAAAAGCCATTAAAAACGTGGTTAAGGATTACCCCGAAGTTTGCTACTTGATATTGGGGCAGACTCATCCGATGCTCAAAAAAACGGAAGGTGAATCTTACCGCCACATGTTGGAGGAAATGGTTCAATCCCTGGGTTTGCAGAACCATGTCAAATTCGTTAACAAATATCTGAGCGATACTGAACTGGGTGAGTATCTTTATCTTACCGATATCTACTTAAGCCCCTACCCGGACAAAAATCAGGCGGTCAGCGGAACTATGGCGTTTGCTATTGGCTGTGGCCGGGCCATCGTATCAACTTCATATGCCTATGCCGTAGAGAATTTGACCGGAGGGCGGGGTTTGCTGGCTAAGAATCCCGATCCGGTCGAGATGGCGGTGTTAATAAAAAGCATCCTGGCCAATCCGGGGTTAAAAAGCGAGTTGCAGAAAAAAGCCCTGGAACTGGGCGGAACCTGGACCTGGCCCTGTATCGGCAGACATTACCATGATTTATTCGACCAAATCAGAGGTCCAGAGGTGCGAAGGGAGGTACAACAGGTCAAATATGGCGGACTTTAGACATTTGGCCCGAATGACTGATGAACAGGGCATGCTTCAGTTCTCACAACTGGATCAACCTGTCCCTGCGAGCGGCTATACCCTGGATGATAACGCCCGGGGCCTGATGGTAGCCCTGAGGATGGGAACCTATGCTTACCCTTATGCCCGGGCTTATGCCAATTATATGCTAAAAGCCCAGACTTCCGATGGGATTTGGGCTAATCTGCTTATTGACGGCAGTTATCATCACGGTCTGGATTCAGAAGATAGTCTGGGCCGGGCGATTTGGGCCTGCAGCCTGGGACGGTCAAGTGATTGGCCGGATATCAGCACCGCCTGTACCAGCATGCTGGAACGCAGCCTGCCACGGGCGGAAACTCTTTCTTCTCCCCGGGCGGTGGCTTATTTTTTAATTGCGCTGTGTCAAACAGATATGCCGGGCTGGACCAATCAACAGCAGAACCAGATTATAACCAGATACACTCAGTATCTGACCGGACTATATAGAAAAAATCAAAGTAAAAGCTGGCAATGGTTTGAAAACTATATGACCTATTGTAACGGCATCCTGCCTCAGGCCATGTTTAATGTCTATATGGTAAACGGCGACAAGAAAGCATTGCGTATCGGGCATGAAGCGCTGAATTTTCTCTGTCAGACTTTATTCCGCCAGGGATACCTTAATATTATCGGCAACCAGGGATGGTATCACAAAGGCTGTGCTATTCCCTTATTTGACCAGCAACCGGTCGATGCTTCCTCCATAGCACTCGCCTGCCTGGATGCCTATAAGGCCATCGGGCGCAGTGAGTATCTGGAGCTTGCCACCCTGGCCCATCGCTGGTATTATGGTCTGAATTGCCATGGTTTGTCACTCTATAACGAAGTCACCGGCGGCTGTTATGATGCTCTTACCGAGAAGGGCGTAAACCTTAATCAGGGCGCGGAAGCAGTCCTGTCACTGCTTATTACTGAATTGAGCCTGGAGCGCAGTCTTATCATTCCGGCACCTGCTACGGAACTGATATAGAAAGGTCAGGAATCCTACTCCCAGGCGAGGCCGGTTCAACATCCCCGTCCGGCCTCATAAACCCTCAGGCTGGTCACCGTTACGGAACTTCTCCGGAATCAGGTCGGCCAAAGTGGCGGTGGCGACACCTATGCTGGTATCGGCTGCTCCGTAATAAACCAGGATCAAATCATTATCTTCCAGTATTTCCTTATCGCTGCCGGCAACGGCACCGCAGGTAAACACCACGTTGGGCACCCACGCTCCGCTTAAGCCTATCTCATAGTCTTCTTCCGGTTCGAGCACCGGATTGGGTGACCGGTAAAGCACTCTTTGCGGATTATCCAGGGCCACCAGTATTACCCCCAGGCGATAAACGTAATTGTAATCCACCCCATGATAAATTAAGAGCCAGCCATATTGGGTTTTTAATGGTTGGGCCCCGGCCCCGATTTTCAAAGAGTCCCACATCCGGCCCGGTCGCGGGCCAATTATTATGGCGTGTTTCTCCCGGCAGGGGAAAACGATCTCATTCATATAGGTAATCCAGATGCTCGGTTCGATCCGGTGATATATCACGTATTTGCCTTTAATTTTCTCCGGAAACAGAATGGCGTCTTTATCCCATATGTTTTTAAAAGCCAGACCTTCCCGTTTCCAATTCTGAAAGCGCCGCTGCAAGAAGTCTTCTGCGCTGATGGAAGCGGCTGCAATCTGTGCAATATTCCCGTTATATGCTGTGTAGAGCATATAAATGCGGTCTTTTATGATGGTGAGACGCGGGTCCTCACAGCCCATTTTCTCCTCCGGCAACTGCGGCGAAAATATGGGCTCCGGCAATCTTTCCAACAACTTATAGCCATCTGTTACCGCCAGGCCGATATGACTGACATCATCCTCACCTACCGCACGATAGAACAGGTATACCTTATCCTTTATACGCAAGGCGCCGGGATTAAGGACGTATTTTGATTCCCAGTCATGCTGCTCCAGCGGTTCGAGGACCGGGTTGCCATGATAACGTTCCAGATGCCGGCTGGGCTCATCGGTCGTCTCCTGTATCACCACCTCTACATCCCGGGGTCGGGTGGGCAGCAATGAATCCAGCAGGTTGTTATTGCTGTGACCGGACTGTATTAAACGTACGGCGGTTTGCATTATCTCATTTTCATCATAGCCCAGTTCCCGGTAAAGTGACTCCAGAAAATCGTGATTGAACCACCGGCTTTCCACGCTGGTCGTAAGGGGCGCCGGTATATTTATGCCCCCTTTAAAACTATAACTGGCCCAGCTCCAGACAGTACAGGTCAGGAAAGTGCCATTGTCCAGCACCTGGCATAGGCCATACCCGTCTGCCATCAGATTAAAAAGCCGGGCCTGCTCCAATTCTCCCTCCCGCTCGAATTGGTGCGCTATGCTTCTTATCTTGCTGACCATTAAACGATGGTGGGAATTTTCGAAGATATTGTGAGCGGAAGATTCCTCCCCCTTTTGCAAATCCAGCAGCGCATTTTTAATCTTGATGCTAATGTTCTTACGCTGTTTTACTATAAGTTGAAAAAGGTGAGAATAATTTTCAGCCACGCATATCCGCCGCAAAATGCTGGTAAAGTATCTGAGCCGGGGGTAAGTTCCTCCCCCACCCGGTTCCAATGTTTTGACCGTCATGCGCGACGTAATTTTATTTAAGTTGGCCACCTTGCTGTGTGGCCAGAACCCCATAGCCTTTTCATCTAAAAATATAGGTTTCAGGTCCACCCACTGGAAGCTCTCCGGTTTTAGTTGGTCAAGTACCCAGATCAGATCGCGATCGGTATAACTCCAGCTTTGAATTAAATTAGCATAAGTTACCGCATCCCTAGCTCCCACCTTTTGTACCAGTTTGGCCGGTTTGTAGTAGCCCATGGTTATCATTAAATTTACCGGCGGGAAACGGATCAGCATCTCCCGCAGCAAATCTTCATGAATGGTGAATATCTTTTCATGGGGTACCATTTCAAATAATTTATTAACATATTGCCGCAATCCGCTGTCGGTATGTAAATCACCTGGCAGTATCTTTTCCAAAGCTGTTTCCGCCTCTTGCATAAACTGTTCTACGGCCTGCACCAGTTCCTTATCCTTGTCCAGCGGTGCCCCCAGTCCGTCGGTTACAAATTTATTAAAAGCATCTTCGTACCGCTTCCGAACGGCACGATAAACGTTATCGGTCTGAACTACACATCCATCTTTCCCCACTACCTTTTTGGGAACCACCACGGGTTTACGGGGTACGTATTCCATATAACCGAGAGGAATGAGGGGGGGCTTGTAGACCTCCGTTTTTTCCAGCCAGATCCGGATAAATTCTGCTTTGGAAGTCCAAAATTGATGTCCTAATCTTTGTTGAATAGTTTCCATATGCTTTAACAGCAGTTCACTTTTTTGCTGTTCATCGGTACACTGCACCTGTTCCCGAAAATCCTGCATCTCCAGGGCATAACTGGCCACCCGGGCCTGATATAAAGTACTTAAGGCTGATATAATATCATCGGCACCCAGATTATCATCAAATACGTAAGCCGTCAGGAGTGTGTATATACTTTCCACCCACAGGTCATCGGACATACGAAAATCAGCTGAAACAGCGCGGCTCAGATTATCAAGCCGGGCTTTGGCATCAGCCGGTAAACTATTCAGCCATTCGTTTTTGGCCTTATACTCATTCTGAAAGTTTTCTATTAACTCATGCACCGGATATTTGATCGTATCCGGGTATAAAATATTGCTGCGATCCATGGTATCAACCACCTTAATGATAAGCCTTTCCCGCAGCCAGATAGCACTGTCCCGCTTCAGGGCCTCAAATATGGCATGGACCGTTTCACGAAATATTTTGTTGCGTTCCTCCAGTCCGGTATGCTTTAAGCTGCCTTCCAGTATTGCTTCACAAATATTCTTGTTCCAGCATAAGGCCCGGGTTACCAACCAGAAATCTATCCCTGCCCCGCTTATGCTGTTTCCCCAGAACTTGGCTTCATGATTTAATTCTTCAATAAAATCATGGGAAAGGGCATATATTCCGCCGAGCGGGTCCCGCACCCGGCAGCCATAGAAAGTTTCGAGGATGGGATTAGCCATCATGTGGGCAATACTGTCAACCGCTACATTGCATCTGAGACTGCCCAAAACCATATCATAAGGTCCCCGGATAGGAGATAGCAGCGTTTCCAGCCAAAACCCCTTTTCGGCCACCAGATTTTCATTAAAAACAATCAGGTCGGCTTCCAGATGATGACTGACCGCGATAAAAGTACGGATCACCATACCCCTTCCCGCTATCTCCGGAGCCAGTAAAAATTCCATATGAGGCAGCCGGAGATTAAGTTCTTTTATAGCAGCCAGTTTTGCCTCAGCCGATGCATCGCCGGCACATATAATCAGTTGTCTGATTCCCATCCAGGAATGAACTACTTTATCAATTGCTTCCAATAATTGGTCAATGGCTCCCGGTTCACCGGTAATGGGGATTCCGATAACCAGGTCGTAACTTTTGCCTTCCAGTTCCGGTATGATTTTATTTTTTATTTGGTCGAAATAAGCCTCTGTATCAACTTGGCTCAAATTACTTAAGCCCTCCTTTATGGAAAAATACTTTCCTAATAATTATGCGCAATTACGCCCCAATATATTTAAACATTACCTTATTTATCTCTATCCGGTGGTAATCTGCCTGATTTTTTGACATTGTGATAATTTATATTACGCAAACGGCAGGTGAAAGGCTAGTGTACATAATACTCCCGGGCTATCACCAACATCTTCCAGGTATATTTAAAGACATCTCCGGTTTTCCTGGTTGCAGGATATCAGGAATATCGCATACAATAAAGACTGCGATTGATTTGTAGTTAAGAATTTTTTGCAGTTCATGATAAAATTTCGAATGGAGGTGAGAAAAGTGCCGTCAAGCTCAAATTCCAAACAAATAGTAAACCTGGTTATTTGAACCTTGCCAAGTGGACCGGTGGTTCATTTGGGTTCTGTAACAGAGTGGCAAGAACAGGGATTTAACCATATGAGGGGCCTTTTTTCACCTGCTTCGGATAGTGGCTGTTAATTTATTGCCCATAATCTGATTTTTCTCCTTTCAGGCAGGCCTTTCGTAAGACTGTTACCGTCTTATTTCTTTATGTTATTGCCGCATTTTCGCTTACTATGTTTTCTATCCACCCTGGAGTAATACAAATAACCATGGGCCGAACCGGCGGGCAGCAGCTCTTCATTTCTATGCAGAATGTCCCGCTGTAACAATATACTCATTGAAGTCCAGGCAGACATTTCCTGGTATGGATGTACCCCCTGCCCTTCTAAGTGGATACATCGATATTATCGAAACATGGAAGTATATCGACGTCCCTGGTGACCAAGCCCGAAATTTCTGAACGGCTGCGTTTGATATGGATAGAAAATTCCAAGTAATGAGCATGATCCTGGCACTAGTGAAATTATCTGTATTTTTCTATAACCCGGTAATTCCTTGAATTCCGACTTATATCTATTGCCTCATCTATTATATTTAAGCGAATTGAATAATCAGGGAAAGGAGAACTTAACTATGAAAAAACGAGTCGGTGTTTTTGTCTGTGACTGTGGTGCCAATATCGCCGCAACTGTTGACACAGTCAAAGTAACCGAAGCAGCTCAAAAAATGCCCGGAGTAGTTTATGCCGTAAACTATAAATACATGTGCTCCGATCCGGGCCAGGATATGATCAAAAATGCCATAAAAGAGTTTAAGTTAGATCAAGTCGTGGTAGCCTCCTGCTCACCGCGTATGCATGAGAAAGTATTTCGCCATGCCGTGGAGGAAGGCGGTATTAACGGCTATATGTTTGAGCAAATTAATCTGCGCGAACAGGTATCATGGGTTCACCATGACATGGAAGAAGCCACCGAAAAAGCCATAGAGCTGGTTCGGGCGGGTGTTGCCAAAGTGGTCCGCAACCAGCCCCTGTATTCTTCCACCATTCCGGTCACCCGGAAAGCACTGGTTATTGGAGGCGGAATTGCCGGTATGCAGGCCGCCCTGGATATAGCAGATAATAAATATCCGGTCGTACTGGTGGAAAAGGATTTGTCTATCGGTGGCAAGATGGCCCAATTAGACAAAACCTTCCCCACCATGGACTGCTCTGCCTGCATCTGTTCCCCCAAAATGGTGGCGGTAGCCCAGCACCCCAATATCGAAATAGTAACTTATGCCGAAGTAGTAAAAGTATCCGGCTATGTAGGAAACTTTACCGTCACCATACACAAGAAACCCAAGTATGTCGACTGGAGTTTATGCACCGGGTGCGGAACCTGTATTGAAAAATGTCCTACTAAAAAAGTTGCCAACGAGTTTGATCTGGGTATGAGCAACCGTACCGCTATTTATAAAGAATTCCCCCAGGCTGTACCCAGCAAACCACGTATTGATGCCGAACACTGTTTGAAATTAACCAAAGACAAGTGCGGAGTCTGTGAAAAAATATGTCCTACCAAGTCTATCCGGTTTAATGAAAAGGATGAATATATAGATCTGGAAGTTGGAGCCATAGTTATGGCCACCGGCTACGATCTGTTTAAATGGGAAGAAGTTTATGGCGAATATGGATATGGCAAGTACCCGGATGTAATTACTTCCCTGCATTTTGAGCGTCTGGTCAATGCGGGCGGCCCTACCGGTGGACATATCCAGCGTCCCTCCGACGGCAAGGAACCCAAGAAAATTGCCTTTATCAAGTGTATAGGTTCCCGTGATGATACCAAAGGCAGAAGTTACTGTTCCCGGGCCTGTTGTATGTACACGGCCAAGCATGCCTATCAATTTAAAACCAAAGTAGAGGATAGTGAAGCTTTTGTCTTTTATATGGATGTGCGCACCGCCGGCAAGAACTATGAAGAATTTTACCAACGCTCTTTACAGGCAGGAGCCAAATATATCCGGGGCAGAGTAAGTAAGATTTACCAGCGGGGAGATAAGCTTATACTCAAAACTGAAGACACCCTTATCGGCAGACCGCTGGAAGTTGAAGTGGATATGGTGGTATTGGCCACTGCTATGGTGCCTACCGCTACAGCAGAAGGATTAGCCCGTACGGTCGGTTTTTCCACGGATAAGGACGGATGGTATCAGGAAGCTCATCCCAAACTTCAGCCGGTAGAGACTTTCACCGCCGGAGTATTCCTGGCCGGAACCTGCCAGGGGCCGAAAGACATTCCGGATTCAGTAGCCCAGGCCAGTGCAACCGCCGCCAAAGTGGGAGCTCTTTTATCCAATGACGAACTCAGCACCGAACCAATGATCTCGGAAGTAGACCCATCCCGTTGTTCAGGTTGTGGATTGTGCCTGTCCATATGTCCTTTCAAAGCCCTATCCCTGAAGGACTATACCTTTCCCGGCCAGAAAGGGACTCGCAGTGTAGTTGAGGTCAACGGCGCACTTTGCCAGGGCTGTGGAGCCTGTGTACCGGCCTGCCGTAGCATGGCTTTAAATCTTAAGGGCTTTACCGGTGAACAAATTGCGGCGGAGGTGGATGCGATATGTCTATAACTGAAACGAAGGAATGGAAGCCTAAAATCATAGTATTTACCTGCAACTGGTGTACCTACGCTGCTGCAGATATGGCCGGGTTTAATCATTTTGAATACCCGGCCCAGGTACGTATTATTCGTACTCCCTGTTCAGGCCGGTTTGATCCCATCTGGGTCATGCGTGCCCTCAACCGCGGTGCGGACGGCGTAATGCTATCCGGGTGACACCCGGGTGACTGCCACTATGGTACCGGCAACTATTACAACCGCCGGCGGCAAATGATTATGAAGAATTTAATTGAATATATGGGCATTGAACCGGAGAGATTTCAAACTTCATGGATATCAGGTTCGGAAGCCAATAAGTTCCAGCAAACCATGGAAAACCTGGTAGCTGATATAACCAAACTGGGACCAAACAGAAAGCTGAGGGATATGCGATGAAAGCAATAGAAAACCAGATAAAAGAAATTGCCGCCCGGCTGCTGCAAAGCGGAGAAGTAAATATTTTTCTGGCCTGGGAAAAAGGCGATTATGAATATCAGAGCAAACCCTACTTTGCCCGTAGCGTGGATGACGTAGATAAAATCGTATTTGATCAATATTGCATTCATAATCTGTCCAACAGCCTGTTAAAATTCCGGGACAGCAGCGATAAAATCGGATTAGTGGTAAAAGGCTGCGATTCCCGGGGTATAGTAAGACTGCTGCAGGACAATCAAATCGAGCGCAGCCGTCTCTATATCGTCGGCGTAGCTTGCCCGGGTATGAAAGACCCCCTGCTGGCCATGAAAAACCACTCCGGTTTATTCAAAGTGGAAACCGAGCCGGAAGTGGCTGCCAAATGCCAGACCTGCCGGTATCCCAATCCGGTCATCTATGATGAACTGCTGGGGGACCAACAAGCACCCCGGCCCCAGGAGGCCAGGTATGCCCAGGTAGATGCCATTGAACAAATGACAGCGGATGAACGCTATAAATTCTTTGAAGATACACTGTCCAAGTGCATCCGCTGCTATGCCTGCCGTCAGGCCTGCGTAGCCTGCAACTGCCGTCTCTGCATTTTCGATGAAATGCGTCCCCAGTGGGTAGGACGCGAGACCAGCCTAAGCGACAATATGATGTACCATCTGGTCAGAGCCTCCCACATGGCAGGCCGATGCATAGAATGCGGAGAATGCGAAAGAGTTTGTCCGGTAAATATACCCCTCATGCTCATCAACCGCAAACTGATCAAAGACGTGGATAAATTCTTTGGCCCTTACGATGCGGGTATCAAGTACGAAGAAGGGGTAAAACCACCTCTTAGCCTGTACCAAGAAAACGATCCGGATAATTTCATATAGGGGGTGAAGAATATGAAAATATTAAAAAAGGACCAAATAGAAGAAGCCCTTAATCGCATGGCTGACCAGGCTGAAGTTTATGTGCCCCTGCAAAAAGGAACGCAGACCGGGTTCTATACCTGGCAATCATACGATAATACCACCGATACCCTGGTACTGGATGAATTAAATGTATCCCTTCCCCCCAAACAGGTGGTATTTCCACCAACCGATAAAATGTACAGCTTCAAACAAAATGGGGTGGAAATAGACATCGATAAAATCTATGAAGCAATAGAACCCCAAGTCGTATTTGGCATTAGAGCTTGTGATCTGCAGGGCATAGCCTGTCTGGATCTGGTCTTTCTAACCAAAGGCTATGAAGACAACTTCTACAAAGCCCGCCGGGAAAACCTTACTACCGTAGCCCAGGCCTGCTATCAGCCCGGTCAAGCCTGTTTCTGCTCCTCCATGGGAGTAGACCCGGTCCATCCGGAAGCCGATGTCATAATCAGCGACCTGGGTGAAGAAGGTTATGCCTGGGAAGCCCAAACCGAAAAAGGCCAGGCCTTGACCGAAAAAATAGCCGAACTGCTGGAAGAAAAAGAAGTAAAACTGCCCGAGCTGCAGGAATTTACCCTCAAAGTAGAATATGACGGAGTAGCGGAAAAACTAAAAGAAATGTTTGAACATCCGATCTGGGAACAACTATCCGAACCCTGTCAGACCTGCGGCATCTGCACCTACCTCTGTCCCACCTGTCACTGCTTCGACATACAGGTAAAGACCTGGGGAGATGAAGGGTATCGTTTCCGCTGCTACGATTCCTGCATGTATGAAGAATATACCCGGGAAGCAGGAGGAGGCAATCCCCGCGGCAAAGTCTCGGAAAGATTCCGCAACCGCTTCCTGCACAAACTGGAGTTCTTCCAAGAAAGATACGGAACCCCCTTATGTACCGGCTGCGGCAGATGCATAATAGCATGTCCTACCGGTATAAGCATTATCAAGCTAATCGAAAAAGTTAAGGAGGCGGATACCGGTGCCTAATTGCAACTGCGAAAAACCGCTGGTTCCCTGTACAGTAGAAGTAATAGATATTGTGGATGAGACCCCCGATATCAAAAGCTTCTATGTAAAAAATGAAAACGGCGTACCTTTTGATATCAAACCGGGCCAGTGTGCCATGGTATCTCATATTCCGGTCGGTGAAGGCATGTTTTCCTGCACCTGGCAGGAAGAAAATGAATATCTGCAGTTCGCCATCAAAAGGACCGGCCTATTAACCGATGAACTCCACACCATAGAAGTCGGTCAGAAACTGGGAGTAAGAGGTCCCTACGGCAACGGCTTCCCGGTAGACGAATGCAAAGGCCAGGATATGCTCTTTATCGCCGGAGGTATAGGTCTGGCCCCCTTACGCTCCTTTATAAAATATTGCTTCAAACATCGGGAAGACTACGGTAAAATTCAAATACTATACGGCAGCCGCAGCGCGGCCGACTTATGCTTCAAAGCAGAACTGTTTGACCTGTGGCCTCAAATAAAAGATACCGAAGTATTTACCACCATCGATAATGCCGAGGAAGGCTGGGATGGACACGTAGGTTTCGTACCCTCCTATCTGGAAGAGATCAATCCCGACCCGGCCGGGAAAATCGCCGTAACCTGCGGACCTCCCATTATGATAAAATTTGTTATAAAAGCCTTAGAGAAAATGGGTTATAGCGACGAACAGGTCATAACCACCCTGGAAATGCGTATGAAATGCGGTATCGGCAAATGCGGCCGCTGCAATATCGGCAGTGAATTTATTTGCCTGGACGGCCCGGTTTTTAATCTGGCTCAGCTTAAAAAACTGCCGCCCGAGTGGTAAAACGATTTCGGACTTGGCAACCTCTTACCCTTACTAATAACCATCGGGGTTTCTCTTACCCGGTGGTTATTAATTTAGATTGGGTCGGTAATCATGCCGCAGCGTAAATATTTTCGCCTTTAAAACAGAAACTATAGAATATGGGCTATCATTTCAGTATAACCGCGTATTTAAAATTTACAGATTTACCGCCCTTATTTCTACAAAATCAAGTTATTTTGTAGAATATTTTACATTAGAATATTACTTAATAAAATTCTTCTTTCAAAATCCATTGATAATGATTATCATTTTATTATAATAAGTGTTTGAGGTGAGAATTAGTGAATAAGGAACAGAATAATGCTTTTGATCAGGTACTAGACAATACAGATACATCCCAACCGGATTTTTCAGTTAATTTGACCCAGCTTAAGACCGGTAAATCAGCCCGGGTGGTTAAGGTTCAAGGAGAACATCAATTTATTGATAGACTTGAAGCTATGGGAATATTGCCGGATACAATCATTGTTAAGAAAAGCGCTTCATTAATGAAAGGCCCCATTGTTATTGAAAAAGGCGAAATGCAGCTGGCCATTGGATATGAAATGGCACAGAAAATCCTGGTAGAGCCTATTGATTAAGGGCAATTTTGTTGAGACCGAGGTAGCTTGATGAAGAAAGTTGTGCTGGTAGGCAACCCAAATGTAGGCAAAAGCCTTGTCTTTTCGCGTATAACCGGAACCGGTACGGTAACGGCAAATTATGCCGGAACCACGGTTGAGACGAAAACGCGTAAGATTAAGTATGGAGATACAATTTATGAATTGGTTGATGGTCCGGGCATTTATTCCCTGGATCAGTTTTCCCAGCCCGGTAAAGAAGTCCTTAATATAATCGAGAACAGTGATATTATTGTCAACATTGTGGATGCTACCAATCTGGAAAGAAACCTTAATCTGACGCTGCAGCTTCTGCAAATGGGAAAACCGATGGTGGTATGTCTGAACTTTTGGGATGATACTGTGCATAATGGGATTATAATCGATATTCCCATGCTGGAAAATATTCTGGGAATACCGGTGGTAGCTGTTAGTGCTTTGCATAATGAAGGAATTGAAAAACTGGTTGCATCACTGCAAAAAGCCCGCATCGGCAGCATGAAATATGACGCAGAAAATCATTGGAACCAAATAGGTAACATCGTAAGCAAAATACAAAAGCTGGAACACCGGCATCATACCTCATTTGAACGACTTAGTGATTTTACCCTGCACCCGGTTGGCGGTATCGTGACTGCCGTGGCAGTATTGCTGGCAACTCTGATAATTGTTCGTTTCATGGGGGAAGGCCTGATCAATGGTCTTTTGGATCCCTTCTATACCAATATTTATGCTCCATTCATTATGGATTTAACCAGTCATATTTCATCAGAATTTATAAAAGGTCTCCTGGTTGGATACAGTACCGATCCCCTGGAGTCCTTCGGCATTTTCACGAGTGGTGTGTATATTGCCCTGATACTGGTATTTCCATATTTCTTATCCTTTTATCTGGTATTCGGTTTCCTGGAGGATTTCGGCTATTTGCCCCGACTGGCGGTTGTACTTGATAATTTATTTCATAGACTGGGACTGCACGGGTATTCATCCATTCCCGTAATGCTGGGCCTGGGGTGCAAGGTACCGGCTTTACTGTCCACCCAGGTATTAAACAATCAGCGTGAAAAAATCCTGACCACAGCCTTGATTATGATGAGTGCGCCCTGTCTGCCGCAAACTGCCATGATTGTTTCCATGGGTATGCATTATGGCACAGCAACCGTACTTTTCATTTTCATCATCCTCTTGCTTTTAGCTTTTGGTACGACCGTCTTGATCAATCGGTTTATACCGGGGGAAGAGGTAGAGTTTTTCACCGAACTTCCTTCTTACCGAATTCCTTCACTGAGTTTGATGGCTAACAAATTGTGGATACGTATTGTTGAATATTTTGCCGAGGTACTTCCCATGATTGCTATCGGCGTTTTAATTATGAATGTTCTGGATTATTTGAAGGTGATCGAATTTATCACCAATGCGATTAAAAAACCGGTTGAGATGGTATTGGGACTGCCTCCTGAAATTGCTCCGATCATGTTGCTGGGCTTTCTCCGGAAAGATGTTTCCATTGCGCTGCTGGCGCCGTTAAATCTAACCGCTCATCAGTTTATTATTGCCAGCATATTTCTGGTGCTTTATACGCCCTGTATTTCTTCCTTTTTCACGCTGCTGAAAGAGTTAGGCACCAAAGCCGCGATGAAAATCATTGGGCTGGTATTTATTGCTGCTATCCTGGTAACTGCTGTTTTGCATACCTTCTATTATTTACTTTTTTAGTTACACTATTCGGCCATATTTTCAAAAGCCGGTGTTAATGCCCTATATGTTACGCTAACCCAAAAGGTCCAGAAGCTACCGGAATTGCCTTGAGTATTCCAGTATAGATTACATTGCGTGCAAAAAGCCAAAAATTAGGACCCTTCCGATTGTTATTCTTCCTCGCCATAGCCTACCTCCGGCAGGATTTCCTTCAAGTGTTTTTGTTTTTCAGAAAAAGTTGCAAAAAACTCGGGTACAAGATGAAGATAGTAGAAAGGTGCTTTCTAAACATTAATGCCCCATGTAACGCATTAGTATCATTAAGGTATAGTTAAGTAATGAAAATCCCCATGTAGGCGCTGTACAGTGCCGAATGGGGATTTATTATTGCATAGATTGAAGCAAAATTATTTTTTTAAGTTAAATAATTCTCCCGGCATGATGCATAAGTAACAGCTATTTATAGGAAGTGATAATACAATAAGATTGCGCAATGAAATAATGATTATTTCTTATTGTTATTCCGACTTAAAGTGATCACTTTTGAGATGAAATTAAGGAGGTAAAATTAAATGAGTTTAGTTAAAAGAGGAAAACATGGAGTAAGCACTTATAAAGTTAATAGCGCTTATCCCGGTTACACGATGTTTTGCACATTGTATTATTACAGTGAATTTTGTAACAGGTACAAACTGTCTTGGCTATAAAATTTCTAGTGTAAGTAGCCTTTGGACAATACAGCGCAAGTGCACCCAAGATGCACAAGAAGCGCTGCCATCGGCAACCCGCATATCGTAAATGATTTCATCCCCCTTTGCGGTCACAAAATCACCGAGACAGATACCAGTAGAAAGGTAATAAAGATAATTAACTGTCTCCCCTTGCCGAGCAATGAAATCTCCCTTTTTAAAAATTAGTTTTTCTCCTTGGCACAATTCCTCAATTGCTTTTGCATTCATGGTTATTCCCTTCCTATCATGAATATTTCACGCCACAAAGGACACCAGTACGCTTCTTAAAACCACCGGTTCAC
>ENA-UOOE01000860-UOOE01000860.1-fermentation-metagenome-genome-assembly--contig:-NODE-860-length-27639-cov-54.573775_pt1 | contig 27639 bp, 23 predicted proteins | sample MGYA00245776_ERZ724021 | MGnify/ENA primary metagenome ERZ724021 (study PRJEB28704, sample SAMN03018321) | fermentation metagenome | biome: anthropogenic terrestrial biome; feature: soil; material... | reverse complement strand
TTTATTGCAGAAGCACGTAAAAGTGTTATAATAAAAACGAACAAAACCGATTAAAAACGGAATATAATGAAGGGAAATGAGCCATGTTTGCTGTTGAAAGACGCGAGAAAATACAGGAAATGCTTCAGCAGCAAGGACGCGTATCAGTCGCGGAACTTTCGGAAGTTTTCGGGGTATCCGATGATACCATTCGCCTCGACCTGAAGCATCTCGAAGAACATCGCCTGCTAATCAGGACGCATGGCGGCGCTCTGCCAGTCAAGAAGGTCAGTCATTCTACGCCTTATGGACAGCGCCTGAACCTGGAGGCTGAGGAAAAGGTTGCCATTGCGCAGATAGCAGTGCAGCTGGTTCAACCTGGGGATACCATACTCTTGGAGGGATCGACGACGACCCGGCCAATGGCGGACTTTTTGCCTGAAAATGCCGGTCTTACGGTCGTCACCAATTCACCTGGTATTGCCAATGCAGTCATTGTCAGAGAAGGCATCGCAGTAATCCTGCTTGGAGGAAAGCTCGATAAAGATGCCCAGGTGGCGGTTGGCCCCATTGTCATTGAGCAGATTGCCAGAATGCGGGTTGATCGGGCCTTTTTCAGTACCTCGGGATTTCTGTATAACCGGGGCGCGACTTCTGCCAGTATCGAGGATGCCTTTATGAAAAAAGCCTTTGTCGCAGCCGCCAAACAGCGAGTTCTGTTGGTTACCGGTGCCAAATTCGGGCAGGAAGGTCTGATGCTGTCACTGCCCCTCTCTGATATTGATACTGTTGTCTGCGGCTCGGGAGCCACTGACAGTGAGCTGAATTCGCTAATAGAGAATGGGATCAAGGTACTAAAGTCTGAGTGGAATCCAAGTAGCGAGTAGGTGGCGATAGTGGTTTCCAGTGTTATGTTGATTTGGATTTAAGACAGGCTAACGACTGGAGGAAAAGTAATGTGCGGAATAGTAGGTTATGTAGGTAATGCTCAGGCCTATCCCATACTGATCGAAGGATTACGTAGTTTGGAATATCGCGGCTATGATTCCGCCGGAGTCGCTATCCATCAGGGAAACCGATTAGTAATTCATAAACAGGCCGGTCGTCTAAATGAGCTGGCTCAGGCATTGGCGCAAGAAGATGTTTCGGGAACAACCGCAATCGGACATACCCGCTGGGCCACCCATGGGAAGCCCTCCGATCGTAATGCACATCCACACTCGGACTGTACTGGTCAAATCGTGGCAGTGCATAATGGTATCATTGAAAATTATCTGGCCTTAAAAGAATGGCTACAGGAGCAAGGTCATATTTTTAATTCCGAGACAGATACTGAAGTAATTCCGCATTTGATCGAACATTTTTATCATGGGGATCTGTTGGAAGCTGTGAGGGATGTCACCCGTAGACTGAAAGGCTCTTATGCACTGGCTGTGTTGCATCGGGATCATCCGGATGAAATTGTGGCTGTGCGCAAAGACAGTCCGCTAGTGGTGGGTCTCGCTGACGGGCAGAACTTCCTGGCTTCCGATATCCCGGCAATTCTGGAGCATACGCGGGCCGTCTATATTCTCAATGACGGTGAATTGGTATTGCTCACTGCGCAAAATGTCAAAGTTTTTGACGAACAGGGCTGCGAAAAGGTGAAAGAAGTTTTCAAGGTGGACTGGGATCCAATCATGGCGCAGAAAAATGGGTATGAAGATTTCATGCTGAAAGAGATTCATGAACAACCATCCGCGATCCGCCGTACACTGGGTGATCACATTACCGCAGACGGGCGGATTAAGTTGGATGAAGTGCGCCTGACTCCGGCGGCAATCAAATCATTGGCCAAAATTAATGTTGTTGCCTGCGGAACAGCGTACCATGCGGGTCTGGTAGGCAAAAGCCTGCTGGAGAAGCTGGTCCGTATTCCTGTCGAGGCAGACTTAGCTTCCGAGTTCAGATATAAAGACCCGGTGATTGGGCCAGACACGCTGACGATTGTGATCAGTCAGTCCGGAGAAACGGCTGATACATTGGCAGCATTGCGCGAATCTCGCAAATTGGGTTCGCGGGTTTTGGCAATTACGAATGTGGTAGGTAGTTCCGTTGCCCGGGAAGCTGATGATGTTATTATGACCTTGGCTGGCCCTGAAATTGCCGTAGCGTCAACCAAAGCCTATATGACCCAGTTAGTGGCGTTGTATATCTTGACCTTGTTTTTGGCTCAGGAACGTGGCACTTTGGCAAAAGAGCGTATTCGGTTTTTGGCTGAGGAGCTGAGGCAGCTACCTGAGACAGTGGAGAAAGCACTGACCACTGAACCACGCATTAAGGAACTTGCCCGGGATTTTCAGCAGTGTGAGGATATTTTCTTTATCGGACGCGGATTGGATTTTGCAGTTTCTTTGGAAGGCGCGCTGAAGCTGAAAGAAATCTCTTACATCCATGCTGAAGCGTATGCGGCAGGGGAACTGAAGCATGGCACGCTGGCGCTAATTGTGAAGGGCGTGCCGGTATTTGCGCTTGCCACGCAACCCGAGCTGTATGAGAAAATGCTGTCCAATATCAAAGAAGTAAAGGCCCGCGAAGCAACGGTAGTGGCAGTTGTGCCTACTGGGGATCACGGTACTGCCAAATCAGTTGACTTTGTGATGCATATACCTAAAACGGATCCTTTGCTGGAACCTGTGCTAGCGGTAGTTCCGTTGCAGCTGTTTGCATACTATGCCGCCAAGACCAGAGGATGCGATGTAGATAAACCGCGTAACCTGGCGAAGAGTGTCACCGTCGAATAACTGGGTGAGTTGGAAAGGTCGTCCTTGTTTGGGGGCGGCCTGTTTTTATTCGGAAGGGACTACCGGAATAACCTCGAATATACAATTTAGCCTTACGTTCTGTTTCTGACACTGTAGAGGGGGATGGAGCAGCTGGAGTTCGCGGAATTTAAACAAAAGGCCAGCCACCTTGTTGGAATTGACTTGGATTCATATAAAAGTCAGCAAATGGATCGCCGCCTGCATTCTTTAATGAGTTTGTGGGAGGTGACTTCTTATGAAGAGTACTATCGGGTCTTGCTGACTAATCCGGTTAGGCTAAAGGAATTTATCGACAGATTGACCATCAATGTGTCCGAGTTTTTTCGAAACTCTGATCGCTTTGATGCTTTAGGTGATACAATAATTCCGGAGCTTCTGACCAAAGATGCTCCATTGCGGATCTGGAGTGCCGGTTGCTCCAACGGCGCAGAACCTTATTCGGTGGCAATTATGCTGCGAGAGATGACCGGTACTCGACCCCATTACATTTTGGGAACGGATATTGATGCCCGGATTTTACATAAGGCCGCTGCAGCTGTTTTTCCTCCCAACGAAGTACGCTCGGTCAAGCCGGCGCTCTTGGAGAAATACTTTGCCTTTGACGGAAAGACGTATGCGCTCAGTCGTGAAGTTACAGCGGATGTGCATTTCAAGGAACATAATCTTCTGAAAGACGATTATGAGAAAAACTTTGATCTGATTATTTGTCGCAATGTGGTGATCTATTTTACGGAGCAGGCGAAGAACGCGATTTACAACAGATTTTGGGACTCTCTGAAACCTAATGGCTATTTATTTGTGGGTGGCACTGAGCCGTTGCTCAATAGCAGGAAGTTCGGCTTTGATACAACAATCACAGGTTTTTATCGCAAAGGTGAGAAAGGCCCAGAGATCGATAGCTATTGGCAGCAAATTGAGCTGCTCAGTAACAGGGGCCGTAAGTGAGGCGCGGCGCAGGAGTGAGTCCGCGCAGGAGTGAAAAATAGTGATTATTGGCACAGGCATTGATGTTTTGGAAATCAGCCGCTTTGCTGAGGCTATTACGCGCCATGGCGAGCGGTTTCTGAACCGCATTTTTACACATGCTGAACTGGAAAACTGCCAGGGCCGCATTGAGCGACTGGCGGTACGTTTTGCTGCTAAGGAGGCCGTCTTGAAAGCAGTTGGAACAGGCTTTTCAGGTGTTACGTGGCATGACATGGAAGTCCTTACTTCCTCTGGCGGTGCGCCGGTTTTACATTTAAGCGGCCATGCTTTGCGGGTGGCGGAGGGGCTAGGGGTAGCACGGACTCACATCAGTTTATCGCATTCTAAAGTAACAGCCGTAGCGGTTGTTATTCTGGAATCCTGAGTGGCGCGGGCCGGGGGTGAAGCAATTGCGGCTGTCAATGGCGCATGAAATGCAGGAAATTGACCGGTTGGCTGAGGCTAATTTTAATCTGCCGGTGAGAATGTTAATGGAAAATGCCGGGGCGGCTGTTGCCGAAGCCGTACAGGTTTTTTGTCACACACAACGCGCACGTGGCTCACGATCACGATACGCACAATCGCTCATGAGAATCTGTCTTTTGGTGGGCGCTGGCAACAATGGCGGCGATGCTTTAGTCGCGGCACGCCATTTGCAAAGTGACGGATTTAAGCCAGTCGTTGTATTATGCGTTAGCAGCGAGAGATTGGCAGCGCTCAAAAGCGCTTGCGCCGAGAATCTGACAGTGCTGCACAAGATGAGTATTCCCGTGTTATTTGCTTCAGACGGGTTTGCCGACACAGCCGCTGAAAAAGCACAGATCCAGCATGAACTGGCGCTTTGTGATGTAATTGTTGACGGATTGCTTGGTACAGGTGTCAAGGGTAAAGTCAGAGATCCGATGGCCTCCGTAATCAGGATGGCAAATAGTGCAGGTAAACCGATCATCGCTATCGACTTGCCATCCGGGATCGACTCAGATACCGGCCAAGTTCTGGGCGTGTGCATCAAAGCCACAGCAACGGTAGCACTGGGGACGTGCAAACCATGCCACTTTCTGCACCCCGGGGCCGAGTTTCGCGGCCAGTTGAGTGTGCATACGATCGGAATTCCCAGACAGCTAATCACGGCGCATGCCTTCGGAAAAGTTTTATCTGGCGCGGTTGCCGGTGCATTTGTGCCGCAGCGCAAACCAGATGCTCATAAAGGAGATCATGGGCGCTTGCTGGTGGTCGGCGGCAGTCCAGGATTGTCAGGCGCAATTTTGCTCTGTGCGCGGGGTGCTCTGCGGGCTGGGGCTGGCCTGGTGACAGCGGTTTATCCGCAGTCGGTGGCGTCCGAATTGGCGGCGCGTCCGCCGGAGGTGATGGCCAAGACGCTGGCGTGTGACGCGCAAGGCTTTTTGGTCCCGACAGCCGCTAATTTGGCGGCGGCGGCAATGCTGTTGGAACGCTGTCAGGTTCTGGTGCTTGGTCCCGGGATCGGCCGAAGCGATGCGGCAGCGAATTTTGTGCATGCGATTATCGAACAGACAGAGGCAGAACGCTCCCCAGAACTCCCGCCAGAACCCCCGCTTCCGCTGGTTGTGGATGCTGATGCGCTTTATGCCCTGAACGGTGCGTTGTGCAAAAATCACCAGCCCGCCAGAATGATACTGACACCGCATCCGGGAGAAATGGCTGCCCTGTGTGGGGTCAGTGTTGGTGAGATCCAAAGCGATCGCATCGGATGGGCGCGGCGCATATCCGGGGAGTGGGGCGTGATAACAGTTCTTAAAGGTGCGGGAACGGTCGTGGCTTGCCCCGACGGCAGGTACTACCTAAACCCAAGTGGTAATTCAGGTATGGCCGTGGGTGGCAGCGGCGATGTATTGGCCGGGGTAATCGGTGGGTTATTGGCGCAAGGTGCTGGTGCGGAAGAAGCAGCGGCGGCTGGCGTTTATTTGCACGGCCTGGCTGGTGATCTATTAGCGCAAGAGCGGCCGCGCGGCTTTATGGCTGGTGAAATAGCTGATACAATTCCTACGGCGCTCAGAAAGGTGGCAACCGAAGAAGATGGCACTGAATTTTGACACACGCTACCGTCCGGTCTGGGCAGAGATCTATTTGGACCGGCTCCGGCATAATCTCAGGGAGGTAAGACGTCTGGTAGGATCGCAGGTGGCGATCTTTGCGGTAGTAAAGGCTGATGCTTACGGGCATGGCGCACTACAGGCAGCGCAGGCTTTTGCTGAGGCGGGCGCGGACTATTTCGCGGTCGCTTTGCCTGAGGAAGGCATCGAATTGCGTCAGGCAGGCTTTAAGAAGCCTATACTAGTGTTCGGGCCTTATTTTCCAAACCAGGCGCAGGCATTTCTGGAATATGATCTGATGCCGACATTGGCCAGCGCAGAAGCCTTGGCGGATCTGGCCTCACATGTCAAAGGTTCCGGCAAAACACTGAAAGTGCACGTGAAAGTTGATACTGGTATGTCGCGGGTGGGAGTTCAGCACAGCCGGTCAGCGGCTGATCTGGTTAAGAAAGCGGCGGACACAGCCGACCTGCAAGTCGCCGGAATGTACACCCATTTTGCCAAAGCTGATGAAACAGACAAGCAATCCGCGTTGCGCCAAATGGAATATTTCTTGAAGACAATTGCCATGGTGGAGCAGGCCGGTATCAAAGTACCGGTCAAGCATATGGCTAACAGCGCCGCCATTATTGATTTGCCACAAAGTTATTTGGACGCGGTGCGCCCCGGAATTATGCTTTATGGTCTTTATCCATCAGAAGAAGTGCATAAGGACAGAGTCGATCTGCGGCCTGCCATGGAACTGAAGGCGCGAGTATCCCATGTCAAGACGGTTGAGGCTGGCACCACAATTAGCTATGGCGGGACTTACGCACCTAAGGTGGCTTCCACGATCGCCACCATCCCGGTCGGTTATGCCGATGGCTATAGTCGGATTCTCAATGGCAAAGGCGCCGAGATCATCATCAGGGGACATCGTTATCCGGTGGCGGGCAGAATCTGTATGGATCAGTTTATGGCCGATGCAGGCAGCGATGAGGTTGCTGTTGGTGATGAAGCCGTACTCTTCGGCCGGCAGGGGGAAGCGTTCGTCTCTGCTGATGAGGTAGCGTCCAGGCTAGGGACGATCAACTATGAAGTAACCTGCATGGTATCGCGCAGGGTACCGCGGGTATATCGGGAGGAGCAATAATGGATTTTGATTTATTGATCATTGGCGCGGGTCCAGGCGGCTATGTAGCGGCGATTCGCGCGGCACAACTGGGGCTGAAAACTGCCATTGTAGAAAAAGAGAATCTTGGCGGAACCTGCCTGAATGTCGGATGTATTCCGACCAAAGCTTTAGTAGCAGGCTCGGATTTGCTGGCAGCGACACGTAATGCTGGTAAACTGGGAATCAGCATTCCCGAAGCAACGGCCGATTTTGGCGGCATGATGGCGCATAAGAATTCAGTGGTCGAGATGATGCGCAAAGGGATCAAGGGACTCTTGCAAAAGAACAAGGTCACGATGCTGGAGGGCACCGCTTCATTTGTTGGTCCCAACGAGATAGTTGTGCGAGGTGCGGGTGCGGAAGCGGGTGCCGGAACGGGCGCAGAGGCGCACTATACGGCCGCAAAGATCATGATTGCCACCGGTTCTGCTCCGGTTGTGCCCCCGTCATTCGGTTTCGATGGCCGCATCGTGATCACTAGCGATCAGGCGCTGGCGCTTCCCGAATTGCCACAGTCAATCGCGATCATCGGCGGTGGCGTGGTCGGATGCGAATTTGCCGGGATTTTGGGAGAACTGGGCTGTGAAGTGACGATTATCGAAATGATGCCGTCCCTGCTGCCCGGCATGGATGCCGAAATCAGTAAACAGCTGACATCCTATTTTAAGCGCCGTGGCATTAAAATGCATTTTGGCATTGGCGTTGCCCGTATTGAGAAAGAAGACAACAGCGCGACGGTCATTTTATCGGATGAAGCTGCCACCGCGATTCAGGCGGATCGCGTTTTGGTGTCCGTCGGCCGGCGTCCGAATATCGCCGGGCTGGATCTTGAAAAGGCAGGGGTGGCGCTTAATGGGCGCGGCCGCATTGTCGTTGATGATCAGATGCGCACCAACGTACCACATATCTACGCCATTGGCGATGTGAATGATTTCCCGCTGGATTTGGCTCACGTAGCTTCCGCCCAAGGCCTGGCGGCGGTGGCGGGTAAGGCCTTCCACGGAGAAGTGGTACCTTCGTGTGTCTTTACCAGACCGGAAATCGCCGTGGTTGGTTTGTCAGAAGAAGCTGCGGCAGCTAAGGAGTTTAAAATCAAGACGGGCAAATTCCTATTCCGGGTGCTGGGGAAAGCACAGGCCATGGCTGAAATCGACGGCTTTGTCAAGATTATCGCTGATGCTGAAAGTGAACGTGTGTTGGGAGTACACATTATTGGACCGCACGCCTCCGATTTGATTGGCGAAGCGACCTTGGCAGTGAAGTGGGGTCTGACTCTGGAGCAATTAAGTGAGACGATTCACGCACATCCCACTTTGCCGGAAGCTATTATGGAAGCTGCCGAAACTGCCATGGGACAGGCCATTCACGGATAAGATCGTGGCCGGCAAGTTTCAGGTTTGCGGATTTTATTGAAGTAATAGATTGAGGCGATTTGATTGAAGCCGACTAGAGAAGCAGTTTTGCCGGTTTCGTATACGATCAACGACACACCAGACGCGGCATTTCTGGAAAAGTGCAGCATTGCCGGCACGGTTGTTTTCGCAGATCAAAAAGAGCTGTTTGCGATCATTGATCAGATCAGGGCGGGCGAGTCAGCTGAAGAATGTGCCCGGCGCGCCGCCTGCGAACAGGGTGGGCTGCAGCCGGCGGCCATCCACTCAATGCAAATGCTATTCGGTTTTAGCGGAAAATCTGCAGGTGAGAACGCAGCTGAGAATACGGATGGGGACGCCGAAGGGGACGCCGAAGGGGCGATTTGCGGCGTTTATTTCTCGGCGCTGGCCGATCTGAATGATTTGGAGGCGGGCGCTGCGACGGTGGCGACAGCGGCGGCTGCCACGGCACCTGCGCCTGAGGTAGGCAGTCGCAAGGATGCGCATCTTGCACTTTCGCAGAACGACTTTGCCGCCTTTTTGAGCCGCACCGCTTCGGAGCGAGCCTTCCGCATTCCGCGTTGGAATAAAGCGTTTTCGCCTTCAGTTCATGGGAGCGCTGTTACCAGACGTGTTCTGCAGCGCGAACAGCTGCATACTGTTTGCAGCAGCGCCGTCTGTCCGAACCGGGGAGAGTGTCATGCACATGGCACGGCTACCTTCTTGATCTTGGGTAATAGTTGTACGCGGAACTGCCGTTTTTGCGCAATTGATCATGGCCGTCCGGAGCCTCCGGACCCATCCGAACCGCAAAGACTAGCCCAGGCTGCTCGCGACCTGGGGTTGCGTCACATCGTGATCACCTCGGTTACCCGCGACGATTTGTCTGACGGAGGCGCCAGCCATTTTGCCGCTTGTATTCATGAAGTCAGGCGGGTTTTACCACTGGCTACGATTGAAGTGTTACCTTCGGATCTGGGCGGTAACATGGCTGCTCTGGCAGTCATTCTGAAGGCCGGGCCGGATGTTTTTAATCATAACATCGAAACCGTCCCGCGCCTTTACAAAACCGTCCAACCTAGTGCCAATTATCGCAGGTCTCTGGATGTTTTGCACTACGCCCGCGAACACGGGCAAGGGTGCCATGTCAAATCTGGCATGATGGTGGGTCTAGGTGAAACGCCCAGCGAAGTCCGGCAGGCACTGGCCGACCTCAAAGAAGCCGGTTGCGATATGGTGACCATCGGCCAATACTTACGTCCGACTTTGGAACATTTGCCGGTAGCAGAATTCGTGTCGCCGGGGCGCTTTGAATATTATGAGAAGATCGGCCGCGAACTGGGATTGGCATCGGTTTTTGCCGGTCCTTTGGTGCGCAGCTCTTACCGTGCGGCGGAAGCGGTCATGGCCGCTGCCGGGAAGTGAAACGCTGATACAGTTGTTTTCATAATAGCCTCCTGTCCTGAATAGACAATTACAGAGAAGATTGTCTGAGGACAGGAGGTTATTTTATGCGGCGCTTGACGGTGTTGCTGATGGCGTTGGTATTGGTGACGCTATGTACTGCCGTTGCTGTATCTGCGGCTGACGGCCAGGCTAGAGTGTATTTCGAAATGGAGGATCCCAGCGGGGACGATTATGGCCCGGGTACTTATCTCTACCCCCAAAATGAATCCTTTTCTCCATATAGCGGGCTGTTCGACCTGATCCGCTTTAAGGTCTGGAGTGATCTTGAGCAAAACGACGAGATCATTTTCGATTTGACTTTTGGAGCGATGAGCAATCCCTGGGCAGCTCCGGAAGGATTCATTCATCAGGTAATCAACATTTATGTCGATACGACACCGGGTGGAGGTCGTCTGGAGACCTTCAAACCGGGAGCGCTGGTGCGTTTTCCGGCAGATCAGGGCTGGGAAGTTTACGTGCGGGGCGTTGGATGGCAGGGCAGCGCCTGCTATTATCTTGACACAACCGGGGCAGTTTCAGGAATTCCGGTGTACGCTGCGCTACTGGGTGACGGGCATACTGTCAGATTGCGCGTCTCACGGCAGCTGATTGGCGAGCCCCAAAAGACTTGGGGTTACTATGTCTTAATCGGTTCCTACGATGGGTTTGGGCCGGACAATTTCCGCACGGTGGGTAATTCAGTCGGTGAGTGGCATTTTGGGGGTGGCACGGATCAATCCCTCAATCCCAATGTAATCGACATGCTTGCCCAGCGTGGCGGACCGATGCGCCAGGAAAAACAGCTTTCCGGATACAGCGTTGAAGAGGGCACTGTTACGGTGATTTATCCCATGCGCGAAGGTTCCGGCAGCTTTTTTCCAGTGATCGGCTGGATCGCAGGCTTTTTAATAGTAGCGGCTGGTCTGGGCATTCTGGCCGGCCGCTTTGGTCTAATCCGCCGCCTGCCAGTGATCTTCAAGTGGAAAGTGCTCCCCAACTCAGTCAGAAAGAACGCCTAAGCGAAAAACGATCCGATGGATGGTCCTCAATCGAGGGTCCGCCCCCAATGAATCGGAAACACCCCCGCAAGCATAGAACCATCGCCAATTGGGAATTGCTAAAGCAGATGGTTTGTGCGGGGGTGTTTTTGCTTTGAAAATCCTCATGATCAGTTGGGAGTTTCCACCGCGGTCGGTTGGCGGGATCGCCAGGCATGTGCAGGATTTATCGGAGGCGCTAGTGCGCGGCGGGCATGATGTGACCGTCATAACCGCAGACGCACCGGAAAGCCCGGAATTTGAAAACGTCCACGGGGTGAAGGTGTGGCGCAACTATGCTGGAACTCCCCAGGCCAGGGACTTCCTGACCTGGGTCATGCAGCTCAATTTCGCAATGCTGCAACGCGCCTATCAGCTTCGGGAGAGCGGAGAAAGGTACGACGTCATTCATGTGCACGATTGGCTGGGCGCATATACTGGCAAAGTTCTGAAGCATGCCTGGCGGCAGCCTTTAGTCTCCACAATCCATGCTACCGAATGGGGACGCAACAATGGATTGCATAATGATCTGCAGCGGTATATCAGCGATGTCGAGTGGTGGCTGGCCTACGAATCCTGGCAGGTCATCTGCTGCAGCCAATACATGCGCTCCGAATTAATGGAAGTTTTCCAAATTCCCGGCGACAAGATTAGCATCATCCCGAACGGGGTTTATCCGGAAGCCTTTCAAAATGGTCCAGCCGCGGAAGAAGTGCGCTGGCGTTTTGCTGCGCCGGATGAGAAGGTCATTTTTCATGTCGGCAGGCTGGTGCGCGAAAAAGGCCTGGATGTATTAATTGACGCACTGCCTTATGTGCTTAGTCAGCGCTCCAACACGAAGTTGATTATTGCCGGTAAAGGTCCGCATGCGGAATCGCTGGCCAAGCATGCGCGGGCGGCCGGCATCGAGAACCGCATTTATTTCACAGGTTATATCGATGACGCCACCCGCAACGGCTTATATCGCCTCGCTGATATGGCGGTTTTCCCCAGCCTTTACGAACCGTTTGGCATTGTTGCTTTGGAAGGTATGGCGGCTGGGACGCCAGTCATCGTCAGCGATTGCGGCGGTATTAGTGAAGTAGTTCAACACCGTGTCAACGGGTTTAAGTTTGCCACCGGGGATCCCAAATCTTTGGCGACACAAATACTTTATGTACTGGACCACCCAGAGGAAATGGAGCAGATCAGAATGAACGCTCAGCAGACTGTGATGACGGAATATGACTGGGATAATATTGCTGAAACAACCTTGCAGACTTACGGCCTGATCATTGATGAGGCTGCAGAAAGCCATTGGAGCCAAAAAAGCACTCTTGACGAGGAGGACTATCTGCCTTATGAGGGGCATGGGTTTATTACCTCGCACCTGCGCTACGGAGAAGTCGGTCCGTATTGGGAAACGGGCAGCGAGGAACTCCCAGGAGTACTGCAGCAGAGGGGGCCAAATGCTCAATGAAGGCTGTGATTATGGCCGGAGGCAAAGGTACGCGTCTCCGGCCATTAACATGCTGTCTGCCCAAACCAATGGTGCCGATTGCCAACCAGCCAATGATGACGCACATCATTAAACTAGTCAAGCAACACGGATTCACCAATGTAACGGCGACGCTTTTTTATTTGCCCGACGCCATTCGCAACTACTTCGGAGACGGGCGCGACTTTGGACTGGAGCTGAACTATGCGATCGAGGACGTTCCACTCGGTACGGCCGGTAGCGTCAAAAACGCTTGCGGCGCAGCGCTTAAAGATACGCTCCTCGTAATCAGCGGCGATACCCTGACCGACATTAATCTTGCAGAAGCACTGGAATTCCATCGAAGCAAAGGATCTGCCGCGACGCTGGTCCTGACAAAAGTGCGTTCGCCTCTGGAGTACGGATTGGTGATCACCGACACGGGTGGCAGAATCCGCCGCTTCCTGGAAAAACCGGGCTGGGGAGAAGTGTTTAGCGATTGCGTCAATACCGGCATCTATATCTTAGAGCCCGAGGTGCTTAAGGAGATCCCCGATGGGCAGGTTTTTGACTTTTCCAAGAATCTGTTCCCGGCACTGCTGAAGAAAAAAGCACCGCTCTATGGATTTTTGGCCAAAGGCTATTGGTCCGATATTGGCAACCTTGATCAATATCGTGAGGCGCAGATCGATATTTTAAGAGGAAACATTCAGGTGGCCGGTACTCAGGCGGTGCCATATCAGCCGGGCGTATGGGTGGGTGAAGGTAGCGAAATCAGCGCGGATGCCATCCTGGCAGGACCGGCGTTAATCGGTTCGGGATGCATTGTCAGCGCAGGGGCATTCGTGGGTGAATTCAGCATGATCGGCGACGACGTCCGGATCGAGTCAGGCTCTTCCATCAAACGTTCTGTGATTTGGTCAGGTAGCCGGATTGGCGCAGGCAGCGAATTGCGCGGGGTTGTGGCAACCTCCCGGACAACCATCGGGCCACAGGTGGCAGCGTTTGAAGGTGCCGTAATCGGGGAACGCTCCTATGTTGGGGAAAGGGCAATCATTCGTCCAGGGGTTAAGATCTGGCCTGACAAGCAGATCGAAGCAGGGGCCATCATCAATGACAGCGTCATTTGGAGTGCAGGCACTGGCAAATCATTGTTCGGCCGGCTGGGTATCAGCGGCACCGCCAATATGGCCATATCTCCGGAATTCGGGGCCAAAGTGGCGGCGGCGTATGCTTCGCTGCTGCCACGCAGTTCTTCAGCAGTAGTAAGTGCAGACGGTTATCGTGTCTCCCGCATGCTGAAGAGGGCGGTAATGGCGGGCTTTCTATCGGCCGGCATCAATGTTTACGATCTGGGCAGCCTGACCACGCCGGTGGCCCGCTATGCCATTCGGGCATTGAATGCGGCGGCCGGGCTTCAAATTAGACTTTCTCCTTATTATCATGATCAGGTGTTGCTGGAGTTCTTAGATCAGGAAGGACTCAACATCAACCGCGCTACCGAAAGATCTGTGGAAAACGCCTATTTTTGCGAAGATTTCCCGCGTGCCGCTGTCGAGGATATTGGAGAAGTCGTTTTTGTGCCACGGCTGATCGAAGGCTATATGGACGGTTTGTTGCGCAGCACCGCAGTTGATCAAATTGCGGCACGCGGTTATAAAATCGTCGTTACCTATGATGCTGGTCATTTATCGATGCTGTTACCGGGGCTATTCGCCCGCCTGAATTGTGAGATTGTTACCATTCCCCATCGCGAACATGGACCGCGGCCGAAGTCTTTGGATCAAATCCTGGCGGCGCTGGATGATTTGGCAGGTCTGGTGCGTTCCCATGGGGCTGATCTCGGCATTGTGGTCGATAATAATGCCGAACGACTCATCCTAATCGACGAACAGGGCCGTCTGGTGCAGGATGAACAGATGCTGGCCCTGGTGTCACTAATCATCTTGAAACAGGGTAATCCGCAAGCCTTGCCGATCCCTGTAACCGCATCACGCGTCATTGATCAAATGGCTGACGAATACCACCGATCAGTCATCCGCACGCAGACCAGCCCGCGGTCACAAATGGAACGACTGGCGGAGCAGAAGATTTTCGATGATTCAGGCGGTTCAGGCGGGCCGAGTTTTCAGCCCACATTTGACGCCCTAATCTCGCTGGCCAAAATACTGGAAGTAATGACGCGCGATAGCCTTACTTTGGGACAGTTGGTTGACATGATTCCGCCGATCCATATGTCCAAGCAGACGGCTGATTGCCCCTGGCAGTCTAAGGGGCTGGTAATGCGGTCCCTAATCGAAGAACATAGCAATGACGCCGTGGAAATGATTGATGGTCTCAAGGTTTTCCATGACAACGACTGGGTATTGGTATTGCCTGATTCGGACCAGCCTGTGTTCCAGGTTTACAGTGAAGCTTCCTCACAGGAAGAAGCCGATGCACTGGCAGAATTGTATCTCGGGCGCATTGAGAGGCTACAGACCCAATTAAGCTGAAGCCATGTAAGTTGATGTTGACACGGCGATCATATCCGGTCATATATCTGGCAGGCCGCGGAATATACTCTTAGCAAAAACGAAGTTGGTGCATAATGGCAGATAGATGTAGAGGCAGATGCTTACGCACGTTTGCAATGATCTTGATTACGGTGGTGGTTGCTGCTCTGCTGGGGCCATGGCCGCGTGTGAACGCCGCTGGCGCGGGTAGTGTGGCTGCGGGCAGTGCTGGCAGCAATGCTGAGGTCGGCGGCACCGCCACCGCCACATTCACATTTACGCAGTCCTTTCGCAAAGGTCTGCAGCAGTCCAAGCAGTCAGAGCATGCGGCGGCAGCCATGTTGTTTGGACAAGCTGAGCAGGTTGCAGTGACGATTGACGAAAAAGCGCAGGCCGCCTACTTTCAGGGAAGCGCATTCTTTGAGGCCAAAGATTACCAGCGCGCGGAGCAATGCTTTCAGAGAGTAGCTGCTTATGGTCAGGCGCAGGAGGCGGGACTGGCGCGCAATACTACCTTAGCAAAGTATGTGAGCCTGGCGGAAATCGCCGCGCGGGACTGCGCGGCCTGCGTCAATCCGCTGGCCGACTTTCCTACAGGCATGTATTTATGGATCAAAAGCAACATGGGGCCAGCGACGCTGGCCAGCGTCGACTCCTACCTTAATGCGTGGGACAATATTAAAATCTATCTCTACATAATTGTCTTGCTGATTGTACTTTTGCGGGTTTTCATCAAGATCTGGCGCCGCAAAACAAAAAGAGCCAGAACAGGATGAACTTGTTATTTGACCAAACTCTGGCGTTACGATAAGATTACTAGAGAAGGATATTTGGTCGATTAAAGTTTTTTTGCTCGGAGAGGTGGTTAGAAATGGACACATTACTAAATAGCGGCATATTTAACTGGGTGGTTCTACCTGCACTGATATTTCTGGCGAGGGTCGTAGACGTTTCCCTCGGTACCATCCGCATTATTCTGGTTTCAAAAGGCCAAAGATTTCTAGCACCGCTGCTGGGTTTCTTCGAAGCCATGATTTGGCTGGTCGCCATCGGACAAGTCATGCAGAACTTGAGCAATGCGCTCTGCTATCTGGCGTATGGGGCCGGCTTCGCAATCGGCAATTATGTCGGCATTGTTTTGGAAGAAAGGCTGGCGATGGGTCATTCTGTAATACGCATCGTGACAGCGAAAGAAACAACGCCGCTAGTCGATAAGCTGGTTGAGGCACAGTATGGGGTTACCAGTGTAGAAGCAAAAGGCGCTACCGGTGACGTCATGCTCATCTATACCATTATTAAGCGTAAGGATTTGCCGGAAGTGGTGCGTATTATCAATGAGTTTGACAAGAAAGCCTTTTATTCAATCGAGGACGCCCGGACAGCCAAAGAAGGCGTCTTTCCGAAACACACTCATTCCCATCGGCCGCCTTGGGTGAAGCCTTTTGTTGGGCGCATCGTCAAATAGCTAAGCGGGGCTGCTATTTTGCTAAATAGGTGTGTGTAATTTCGTTTTGCAGACGTTGATGGGCGAGTCCTACGTAGGACTCGTCTATGTCTATACCGACCCAGCGGCGACCAAGGAGTTTGGCTGCCAGACAGGTCGTGCCGCTCCCCATAAAAGGATCGAGCACAATATCATCTATGAAAGTAAGCAGATTAATCAGGCGCGTTGGCAGTTCCAGAGGAAATGGAGCTGGATGGCCTGTTTTTTTTGCAGAAGCAGTCGGGAACTCCCAAATGCTTTTGGTCATTTGCACAAACTGGGATCCCTCCAAGTCACTCTCCCCGCGATGGATGGTTTGGAAGGATTCCTTGCAAAACAGCAAGATGTATTCATGGACGTCGCGTAATGTGGGGTTGGTCGGGCGGCACCAGCTGCCCCAAGCGGTTGACACACCTACGCTGACCGATTTGTTCCAGATGATCTCGCCACGCATCAGAAAATCCAAGGCCAATAGTTGTTGCGTGATGTACGATTGCAGTGGGATATAGGGTTGGCGGTCGACACCGGCAACGTTGATACATAACCGCCCGCCACGAACAAGTATACGGCGGCATTCCTTCCAGACGCCCTCCAGCATGCCCAGGTACTCAGGCAATGGTAGCGCATCTCCATGGCGGCTGTACTTCTTGCCGACATTGTACGGCGGACTGGTGACGATTAGATGGATTGATTCGTCAGGGATCATGTCCATGGCGCGGCTGTCGGTGCAATAGAGCTTGTTCCAGAATGTGGCGGTATTGTCAAACTGCATGGTATCTTTCAAAATTAAACGGACCCTCCTGGATTATGATCCAAAAGGATTAAACCTCAAAATGCGCCTAATTCCTTTTTACAGGTGACTGCTTTTTGGGGTTGGTTGGCACTGCGCCACGGCGAATGGTAAATTGTGTAGTCAATGTCCGGGAAGAGATTGTCTTTATATTCAATGTCACTGAGCCAGCCATCATCAATATGCCCCGCTTTGATACTTTCATAAATGCAGGTAAAGCGGTGCAGATGATCCTTAGTCCGGCGAATGGCGTAAGCAGTCATAGTGCCCGTTTTCATAATAAACGCCCAGTCACTGGATTGTGCCAGCAGTAGTTCCCGGGCAGCCTGATTCAGCGCCCGGCGCAGTTGGCCGTCCGCCCCTGGATGGTCGTTAGCCAGTTCCGTCATGCGCGCGGCTGCCTGGTGCAGATGTCGGTAGATCCAATCGTTGCTGCCTTCCAACCATACTTCGTGAAAGCCTTTATAGCCCCAGCTTGATTCGGACGGCACTGCCACCTGATTTTTGGGGTAGAGCTTGAGATAATCACCTGGTGTGATAAGCTTAATATTCTTCTGATCATAGGCGGTTTTGCGGATCAGGTAATTGAGCCAATCCGGGCCTTCAAACCACCAGTGGCCGAATAACTCGGCATCGTAAGGGCTGACGACAATTGGCTTACGGTCCAGGAATTCCGCCAGGTAGCCGACTTGCTGCTCGCGGTTGAACATAAAGTTGCCGGCATGCACCGCCGCCTTTTCCAGCGCAGTCCATGGCACATAAGGCTCCTTGTTACTTGTAGCACCGGTGATCCGATAATACTTAATCCCGGTATTGACGCGGATGCCATCATCATGCAGGAACGGGCGGATATAATCGTACTCCAGGTCATAACCGATATCCCGATAGAATTCGCGGTAAACCGGATCGCCAGGATACCCTTCCGAGGCACTCCAGACCTGTTTGGAAGATTCCATGTCCCGGGCAAAAACGGCTGTCCCCGACGGACAGTAGAGCGGAGCAAACACCCCGTATTTCGGCCTGGGAACCGCGTGCATGATCCCATGAGAATCGGTGAAAAAGTAACGGATCCCATACTCCTTCAAGATCTCATCCAGTCCGGGGAAATAGCCGCACTCCGGCAGCCAAATTCCCTTAGGATTAAAGCCCATCAAATTGCGGAAGGTCTGAACTCCGACGCCCACTTGTGCCCGCAAAGCTTCACGATTCAGACGCATCATCGGCAAGTAACCGTGCGTGGCTGCGCAAGTAATTAATTCTACACGTCCGGCATCAAAGAACTTTTTAAAGGCCCGCAGCAGGCAGGCACCGTATTTTTCAAAGACGATGTACCGGACCTCGCGGAAAAGGCTTAGGTACATCAAGGCCAGTTCATGAAAGGCTGGGACCCACCTGGTGCGCTCGACTTCCCGCTCGGCCAAAGTAATCAGATTATCGAGATGCCGTCCATAACGTTCGATGAGTAAAGGATCGTTCAGCATGGACATTAATGGCGGACTGAGGCTGATTGTAATACGGAATGGTACTCCGTCGTCAATCAGGCGGTCAAAGACCTTAATCAGAGGGACATAGGTCTCAGTGATGGCCTCAAAAAACCAATCTTCTTCTAAGAAACGCGGACGCTCAGGATGCCTCACATAAGGAAGATGAGCGTGCAGCACGAGTGCCAGATATCCTTTTTCCATGATCAGCAGCCTCCCATTAGCTCGAGCCCGATCAGCGTCTTCCGGTAGTCTGTTTAGTAATGATTGGTGTGATGTTAATTGAGTCAGTTCCCCCTGGTGCTACTGCTGTGACAGGCAATTCATGCACTCCATCAGGAAGTGCCACGCGCAGCGCAAAAGTTCCGTCTTCTTGCAGCGTAATTGTCTGCCCTTGAATCCGCAGGCGCGCGCCTGGCTGGGTTGCCCCATAGACGATTAATTCCGTGTTTAAAACCAACCAGAAGCGCCGTTCGGCGGTCTGTTCTTCTTGCTGCTGTTTGTGGAACATGGGACTTGAAATGCTGCTGATTGCTCCCGAACCGGCAAATGAAGCGCGCTCGAGTCTCTTTTGGTAACCCTCCAATAAGGCCTCGGAAGCGCCGCCGGGGAGGCCGGCCAGGCGGTAAAGACGCTGAAAATGCTCGTCAACAACCATCCATTCATCGTCGACGATATCTGAGACGGAATCAGCTGGCGTGGTAATCCGATTAGAACGCGCAATCAGATGATAGCGACCAGAACCCGTGACAACGCCGAGTTCGACATAGAAGCAGTGACCAGGTTCGCCGGCATAAATATACCAACTGGCTGAAGCGGGGCTGACGGGGACATCAAAAGAGCTGACAGGGCAGGGCGCACTGTATACGCCAGCAGCGCCTGTGTCACTGTCGGTGCCAGACAGGTCATAGACGCGCAGCACCAGAGGCAGCTGTTCCCAAGAACCGTATTCGCGAATCAGGTCTTCCCGGACAGTGTTTTCAATTTCCCAATATGCATAAAGCCAGTAAGGGTCCCTAACCAGCAAGACAACCTTTGTTTCATTGTAGGGTCCGGGTAATGGTGGATCTTCCTGCCGCAACCTACTCTGCCGCAAAAGGCTGAACTCATCAAGGCCCTTTTTGATAAGGGTTTCTGAAGAAGCATCTTCGGTCGGGATATATTTCCGGCGCGCTTTTTGAGCGCCGATTTTCGGTTTCAGCTGCTGTCGGGTCATTCTGACCCTCCTTTATCAGAAAGTAAGGGGAAATAAGGACTCTTAATAATGTCACCACCGGAGCCGGAAGCTATTCAATAACTTGGTGGGCGAGAGGGCAAGATAGGTTAAGATTGGATTGGTGGAAGGGGGCATGGGGCGACGCTGGAAGTAATTGCGGATTATCATACCCATACCATCTTCAGTCATGGCCAAGGGACTGTGCGCCTGAATGCGCAGGCCGCGGCCCGATCAGGTCTACGCCAGCTTGGCATTGCCGATCATGGGCCAGCCATGCGTTGGGGTCTCGGCGTTGAGAGTCTGGAGACATTCGAGACCATCCGGCGCGACATTCGCGATATTAACGAAGTCAGCGGCACTTATCGCGGTTTATCCGTTCTACTGGGCTGTGAAGCCAATATTATTGATTTCGAGGGCAATCTAGACATTCCGCCCTGGCTACAGAATGATCTTGATGTAGTATTAGCAGGTTTTCACGTTCAGATACGGCCGCGTTCTCTTACGCAGGGGATGCGCTATCTGGTTGACCGCGCACTTTCCGGTATGAGCAGCTATGTTGCGAAGCGCGAACGCATCCGCAATACAGACGTCGTAACCGCAGCGCTAATCAACAATAAAATCGATATTCTTACACATCCGGGATTGCGCATCAACATTGATACGGCGGAACTGGCCAAAGTCAGTGTGCAGACTGGCACACTGCTGGAAATTAATTGTCATCACGATGATGCTATGTTGGCTTTTGTGAAGGTGGCTGCTCGGTGTGGCGCACGGTTTGTGATCAGTAGTGATGCCCATAACCCTGATCAGATTGGTCAATATGAGCGTGGCCTGGAAGTCGCCAGGAAAGCCGGGCTTTGTGGCGAGCAAATCATGAACGTGATCGCCAAAGGAGAAGACCCCGAACCCAAACTTGCCAGGTTCCGACCAAGCACGCACTTGGCAGGTTCCGCCAAAAAACGTAGTGACTTGTCAAAGGACTTACATGAATATAAGTAGAATTGAGCAGTATTCTGATCCGGTGAGGAAGTGTCAGACATGCAAGATAATCGCTTCATCATAATTACCGGGTTATCCGGCGCCGGTAAGACCCTGGCCATGAAAACGCTGGAGGATATCGGGTATTTTTGCGTTGATAATTTGCCGCCGGTGCTGATTCCCAAATTTGCTGAGCTCTGCCAGCAGACAGCGGGGAGGGTTAACAAACTGGCCATAGTGGTCGATTTGCGCGGTGGCGACTTTTTTGATGATATCAGTGATGCATTGGCCGCCCTGGACGCCTCTGATCACAAATATGAAATTCTATTTTTGGATGCTAGTGATGAGGTGTTGATCAGAAGATATAAGGAGTCGCGGCGCCGTCATCCGGTTTCGCCGGGCGGCGGTTTGCTGGAGAGCATTCAGAATGAGCGTGTCAAGTTGCAGGAACTCAAATCGCGGGCCACTTATCTTATTGACACTACCACGCTGGATAGCAAAAAGCTGCGCGAGCGTATCTTGAGAAATATTGCCGGGACAACGACGAAAGAGCGGCTGCAGGTTACTGTCATTTCCTTCGGGTTCAAGTTCGGTTTGCCAATGGATGTTGACTTGGTGTTTGATGTCCGTTTCTTGCCAAATCCATATTATGTGGAGAGTTTGCGCGCTTTGAATGGCACGGACGAAGCCGTTGCCCAATATGTGTTAGGTGAGCCTCACACGAAAGGATTCCTGGAGAAAGTAACCGCACTGCTTAATTATTCATTACCGCTTTATAGCGCAGAGGGTAAGAGTAACCTGATCATCGGCATAGGATGTACCGGAGGACGCCATCGGTCAGTGGCGATTGCTGAGAAGCTCGGGGATTACCTCCACCACAAAGGCTATCCGGCGCATGTGGAGCATCGTGACATCAGGCAATGACGCCTGCCATCCGGCAATAACGGCTGCCGGAATATCTGGCTAAAGTTCGCAGTACTATTATATGAATGATATTAGACAAGTTTTTTATTACTGTTAAGCAGATGGCATCGGTACTGGGTACTGATTGGCCGATTGGGGGTGGTGCGGCTGAAAGCCCCTTTTGCAAATAAATTTCGCCTGATCAGGCTTAAGTATTTTTTAATCGCCCTTTCGGTCTTAACGGCGCTAATTGTCATTGGTTTGGCTTTATTCCAGTTTATTCCGGAACGCTGGAATGCCGGGGGACGCTTGGCGGCAACTGTTGCACTGCTCTTTGGCCTGTTTGGCATATTTATTGGTGTAGTCTTGTCGATTATGGCGCTTAGAATTGCCAAAACACGCCACTTGGGAGATTTATTATCCAGTGCTTATGAAAAACGGGTACTCAATAAAGGGCCAAAGATTGTGGTTATTGGCGGGGGAACTGGCTTAGCAACGCTTTTGCGCGGCTTGAAGAAGTACACCAGCCATTTGACCGCTGTAGTCGCTGTCACTGATGATGGTGGCAGTTCGGGAAGACTACGCAACGAGTTTGGCATTCTGCCGCCGGGTGATATCCGCAACTGTCTGACGGCATTAGCGGATCGCGAACCGCTAATGGAGCAATTGTTTCAATACCGATTCGGTAAAGGATCCGGATTGGCCGGTCATAATTTCGGAAACCTCTTCATCACTGCCATGACTGATATTACTGGCGATTTTGAGCTGGCGATCAAGCAATCCAGTCGCGTATTAGCTATTCGGGGGCAAGTACTTCCTTCCACACTTGATAAGGTGGTGCTTGCGGCTGAGCTGGAAGACGACAGCATCATCGGCGGAGAGTCATTAATTGGGAAAGCTAATCGGCGCATTAAGCGTGTCTACCTGGTTCCTGCTAATCCCAGTCCGCCCCAGGAGGTTGTGGAGGCGATTGGGTCGGCGGATGCAATTATCATGGGTCCGGGAAGCCTGTTCACCAGTGTGCTTCCCAACCTGTTGGTTCCGGATGTGCTCAAGGCGGTGCGCAATTCAAATGCCTTGCGGATCTACGTAATGAATATTATGACGCAGGCGGGGGAGACGCGTCATTTCACCGCTTCTGATCATGTTAAGACCATCCATAATCACTGCGGACCAGGTTTGATTGATACCGTAATAGTTAATACAGAGGAAATAGCGGGCGCGATCCGAGAACGCTATTTGGGCGAAGGATCTGTTCCGGTGTTTCTCGACCGGGAAGCGCTGGCCAAAGAAGAAGTTAAAATCATCACAGGCAATTACCTGAGCAAATCTAATTTTGCGCGCCATGATTCTGAGGTTTTGGCAGAGATGTTGATGAATCTGATCGATGTTGATCGCATTAAAAACAAGCGCGGTCCGCTGCGGTGCGGTTTGCTGCGGTGCGGTCCACTGCGAAAATTGCTCAAGAGACGAGATTGAGCGAGATTGAGCGAGATTGATCAAAAGGTGATCAAGCAAAGATTGATCAAATGGATCGCAATCCGGCGACAAAGATGCTATAATATGAAATTGATGATATGATATTAAGCATTAAGTTACATAGATCCTTCAGGGCAGGGTAAGGCTGAACAGCCGATTCCCGACCGGCGGTAATGCGCATGGCCATAGTAATATGCCTGCGTTAGTCCGCGAGCCTTATGGCCGACCCGGTGCGATTCCGGGACCGACGGTACAGTCCGGATGAAAGAAGGAAAAACAGCTTGGCTGTTTTACTTGCCCTGAGCCTTTTGGTTTGGGGTTTTTATTTTGTCAGAAAGGGAGGGATCCAGTGTGCGGACGAAGGGAACCTCTATGGAACAGCATGGGTCGCACGGGGCGCTCTGGCTGCACGGGGCGCAGCAGGCGCAAGCGGCGCAGGGGTCTCAGACGGCGGTGTTTTGCCAGGGTGTGACCGTTTCATTTACCGGAGTGCATAATGAGTTACAGAATATTGACCTTACAATCCATCCTGGCGAAAGCGTGGCGCTGGTTGGCCCGAGTGGGTGCGGTAAATCAACTTTGCTGAGGGTAATCGCCGGACTGCTGGAACCGGATGCCGGAACGGCCGAGGTTTTTGGGAGTGACGGTTCGCCATCTGAAAGAGGCATAGGGTTTGTCTTTCAGGAAGCGACTTTGTTCCCTTGGCTGAATGCTCTCGAAAACGTGGCTATGCCGCTGGAACTGCAAAAGTATCTGTCGGCAGCCGATTGTCGCGAGCATGCCCGTGCGGCGCTTAAGGATGTCGGTTTGCTGCAGTGGGCTGAAAAATACCCGCGTGAATTGTCAGGCGGGATGAAACAGCGGGTGGCCTTGGCCAGGGCCCTGGTGACCGATTCCAGGGTGCTGCTGCTCGATGAACCTTTTGCTGCCATTGACGCGTTGAGGCGCGAACGGTTTAATTACGAGCTGTGGCGTCTGGCATGCAAAAGAAATCTGACCATGCTGGTTGTCACGCACAGTATTAATGAGGCGGTCTCCATGTCGCACCGCGTCGTGGTGATGGCGGAAGACCCTGGCAGAATTGTCGGGGAGGTCACCGTGGATCTCCCGGAACAGCGGGATTTGGCAACCTGGTCGAGTCAGAACTTTCACGATGCCTGTACACAAGTGCGCCAAATTCTTGAGGAAACGGGGGCGTTAATGCATGGGGATACGGACACGAGTATGCGGTGCGCAGAGACAGAAACCGGCGTGCACGCGCACGCGCACGCGCACGCGCGAAACTAGCAAATCAGGCTGGCCCGCCACGATTGTCATTTTCTTGGCACTGATCGGATTGTGGTGGCTGCTTTCCAATTTCTATCCGCCCTACATTCTGCCCTCACCCGGCAGCGTGATTGCCAGACTGATCGCGGAAGTTGCGAAAGGGCCTCTCCTGGAACATTTGGCTGTTACAGCCGGTGAATCTTTGCTCGGCCTTTTATTAGGCGCGTCGTTGGCTCTGCCATTCGGCTATCTGTTGGCGCGTAGTGACTGGCTCGAAAAGGCGGTTTCTCCTTATCTTGTTGCAGCCCAGGCCATTCCGACGGTTGCGTTGGCACCTTTGATTATCATTTGGTTTGGGTTTGGGTTAATCTCCAAAGTTCTGGTGGCGTCGATGGTTGCGTTTTTTCCGATTTGCATGAACATGATTGCGGGCATGCGTCGGGTCGGGAGAAACCAGTATGACTTGATGCGCATCTTTGGGGCCAGCACATGGCAGATATTTGCCAAGCTTGAACTGCCGACAGCCCTGCCGGTATTGCTGACAGGCTTGCGAATGGGCATGGCATTCTCGGTGATTGGCGCGGTCGTCGGAGAATTCGCTAGTTCCGACCGGGGCCTTGGTTACCTGGTCAACGTTTCGGCTGGCATGATGGACACAGCGCTAATGTTTGTCGCATTGATCACACTAGCCATTCTCGGAATCAGCTTTCATCTGCTGTTTCGGCTGGTCGAGTACCTCTTGCGGGGGCGATTCTGATCTAATTGGGGACAGTCCCAGATTGGATCATGATCCATTTCATAATAACATAGAAGAATATGATGGGAGAGCGATCTGATTGGCGAAAAAGACTCAGTGGCCGTGGCCACTAATAATCCCGGTCCTTGTCCTTGTGGCGACGATAACGCTTGGCACATTAGTGCTGGGGGGATGCCGGCAGGAACCGCAAACCGTAAAGTTGGTAATGGGTTACGTTCCAAACGTGCAATTTGCGCCCTGGTATGTGGCACAGGAAAAGGGGTATTTCGAGGATGCCGGCCTGGAATTAACGATGGATTACGGAAAAATCAACGATGTGATGCGTTTGCTGGCAGCCGGTGAGATTGATTTTGCCATTGCTGGCGGCGATGAAGTGATCGTCGCACGCAGTCAAGACCTGCCGGTGACGTATGTAATGGCATTATATGCTCGTTTTCCGGCGGCCGTCGTTTCTATGAAGGACGCAGGGATCGCTGAGCCTACCGCATTGAGAGGGAGAACCGTTGGTATTCCGGGTTTTTACGGCACAAACTATATTGCCCTCAAGGCGATTTTGGCCTGGGCAGGATTGACGGAGGCCGATGTCACAGTACTACCGGTCGGGTATAACCAGGTGGCCGTGCTTAGCGAAGGAAAAGTTGACGCAGTCGTTGGCTTTGATAACAATGAGCCCATTCAACTGCACAACTTAGGTTTTGAAACCAATGTTATTCACTCTTATGATTATTTTGATCTGGTCGGACACGGTGTGGTGACTGGCGAAACACAGATGCGCGATAATCCCAAAAGAGTGCAGGCTTTTGTCAGGGCCACGCTGAAGGGGATGGACTATGCCCTGAAAAACCCGGACGAGGCTTTTGAAATTTGCCTGAAATTCGCACCGGAAAGCGGCGGGCCCAATGCGGAGGTTCAAAAACAGGTCATGCTGGAATCGATGAGATTGTGGCAAAGCTCATTTACAGACGTCCATGGTTTGGGAAGCTCTGACCCGGAGGCTTGGAGCGTTGCGCAGCAGTCGATGCTGGAGTGGGGTTTGATTCCTAAAGAAATCCCGGCTGAACTACTGGTTAATAATGATTACATTGACTACTGAGGAGTACGAGGCTGCCGCCGGGATGGCGCGATGCTATTCCCGCGCGAGCGGCCTCTCTTTTTTGGGCAGGAAAGTTAAGCCTATCCGACGAAAGACTATATGCAAGGATGTATGTTTATGTCGAGAGGAGGAACTTTTGATGTCCGTTTTTGGCAAGAGGATTCTAGCGCTGATGGTCGCCGCCATCATGCTGATTTGCCTGGCTTCGCCCGAACAGGCTTATGCGGCACCAACCGAACAGACCATCAAGCAAATATCTATTTTTGGCGCTTTCGCAACGCCATCGGAAGAGATCCTATTTCATCTGGGAGTTAATGAGGGAGAAAAATATGATCCGGCGAAGCTAAAGCGCGGGATTACTTGGCTGCGTAACAATGGCATGTTTGGCGACGTCGATTATGAGGTCGTGGAAACCGTCGGCGCAAACATGGTGGAAATATACATTTATATCGTCGAGTCCATTGGGTCGAGTCGCAGCGGTGGAGATACAGTTTTCGGATCTGCTAAAAGAGAAGAACTGTATGGCTGGTTTGATGTTGGGCTTCCGATACCCACGCGTCTGTTTGGGTTAGGACTTGACGCTACGCTCGGGCTAAACATCAGCAAACAGTCCTGGTCGGTGGCACCTTCCATCTCGGGAATCGATTTATTCGGGGTGCCGCTGGGCTGGTTTATTGACATGGCTTATGTCAATAAGCAGGATGAGCTTGATACGGTAGCGTTGGATCCTGAATGGGGCATTATGACTCATGTGGGCTTTAAGCAAGCCATGGCTCCGAACGTCTCCTGGATGGCAACGGTAGGCTATGAATATGAAAAGAAAACAGCTACGGCAGATAGTAATCATTATCTGTACCTGGCGGATCGGTTCACTTTTGATATCAGGCCACTGAAATTGCATGCTGAGACCGAACTGGGTTGCAGTACCGGCGATTATGACAACGGGGTTTACGTCAAATTCGGGGCCAAAGGTGAATGGCCGCTTGCAATCACAGATAATGTGTTTCTGTTGACCCAGACGGAATTTGGCATTGCCAGTGAGAAAACACCGCTGCGTGCCTTGTTTGATGTTGGGGAAGCAGGCTTGCGCGGTTATCAGCTACCCGAATCGGATCGCTACTTAATTGGTTCAACGGGCCTCTATTGGCAGATTATTGATTCTTTGCAGGCCATGGTGTTTTGTGATCTTGGCTCGGTCCATACCCAGGGGGGCGACTGGAGTCCGCTGCTCTCAGACATTGGATTGGGGCTGCGTTGGAATATGATCAGTATCTTTGGGACCTATAATGGAGCAGGCGATCTTGGATGGGGATTTTCTTTTGATACCTACTTTTAGGATGGAGCGGCGGCGGTCGCTGCGGCGGTCGCTGCGGCGGTCGCGATCGCGGTATTTCCAAAAGAAATGGAGCGGA
>ENA-UOOE01000858-UOOE01000858.1-fermentation-metagenome-genome-assembly--contig:-NODE-858-length-27664-cov-3.884856_pt1 | contig 27664 bp, 25 predicted proteins | sample MGYA00245776_ERZ724021 | MGnify/ENA primary metagenome ERZ724021 (study PRJEB28704, sample SAMN03018321) | fermentation metagenome | biome: anthropogenic terrestrial biome; feature: soil; material... | reverse complement strand
CAACCATGCTGCTAAGTTCGAAAGGACCTCACTAAGCCAGCAGGTTGTACTTTGCAGCTAAGGCTTGAAAAGACCAAGCCTAAGCAGCATAAGCAGGGAAACAACCATGCTGCTAAGTTCGAAAGGACCTCACTAAGCCAGCAGGTTGTACTTTGCGGCTAAGGCTTGAAAAGACCAAGCCTAAGCAGCATAAGCAAAGAGTCTTCTGCATATATTGTAAAGGATAAGTGTGATATAGAAATTTGGGACAAGGGTGCAGGTATGGGATTGAAAAAAAACAAGCTTAAGATCTGGCTTGAACTGGGGCTGGCAATTCTTTTAGTTACTGTTATCGGGATCGGCTCAAATAGCGGAGTATTTGACAGGAAAATTGAAAAAAAGAAGACGGAGCAAGCGTCCTCAAAAGAAGCTCTCAAAAAAGCAGAACAAGAAAATTCAGCGGCAAAGACAGGAAATGACAGCAAAACAGAGGAGGACAAAAGTAAAGAAGAACAGACTGAAGAAGTAATTGCCCAGGGACAGTATCCAATTATGGGGAAAAGCCCTGTGACAGTGGAGCAGTTGGTAACATATTTTAAATCCAGCGGTGAAACATATCCATCAAAGGAACTGCAGAAGGGTGGTGCGGGCAGCATTGAGACTTTTTGCCAGATGTACTATGATGAAGCCGTAGCAGAGGAGGTTCGTCCGGAGGTTGCTTTTGTGCAGACTATGAAGGAGACAGGATGGCTGCAGTATGGCGGAGATGCATCTATTGAGCAGTTTAATTTTGCAGGGCTTGGCACTACAGGGGGCGGTGTGGCGGGAGAATCCTTTGCGGATGTCAGGACAGGAATACGTGCCCAGATACAGCATCTGAAAGCTTATGCCACCGGAGATGCCCTAAATCAAGAGTGCGTAGATGACCGGTATGAATATGTGACAAAAGGATGCGCTCCCTATGTGGAGTGGCTTGGACAGAGGGAAAATCCGGGGGGCTACGGCTGGGCTACGGCGGAACGCTACGGATATTCTATTGTAGATATGATCTCAAAGCTAAAGGCATCAAGATGACCAATGTAACATAATTTATGCCCGAGAACATATATTAATATAAAAGAAACAGATATGGTGAACTATGGTTACAGAACGTTATACAATCACATTTTTTGATCTTGACTGCGAGAGGTATACAGCAGATTTAATTGCTGCTTTGTGGGATGTAAGTGCAGAGAAGATATATGAGGAAAATAATATATATGTTTCAGGAGATATATACATCGGGTATTCTGCCAGACAAGTGAATGAAAAAGAGACTCCAATCAGTATAGCATTTTCAATTGTCAGTACCAGAAGCCCTGTTGAGGTGCAAAGCGAAGTGGATTTTTGGAATGCCTATCAGCTGGTCACACAAGGAATTAGAAGCAGATTAGGAAACCCCTGTATGTCTTTGTCAAAACAAGAGGTGGATTTCTTCTATTTCCAAAAACTTTGAATCTTAAGATTTATTAAAAACCTTGACAAATCAGCATCTGAAAGATATGATAGACCTTAATTCATACCTTATTGAACATTAGTAGTTCAATAAGTATATATAGTTAACATTTTCGTAACTATCCAGAAGGATAAAGTATAAAGGTGCTGAGGAAGAGGAGTACATAATTACTCTTGACAGAGAGAACTGCCCATTGGCTGGAAGGCAGTTTCAGAAGAGAATTGTGGAAGGTAGCTTCTGAACCGGAGGTCTGAACATAGCAGTAAGACATCCCGTAGTTGTCCGCGTTACAGGGCTAGTGTGCTGTCTCATTGACTTTCAGAAAATTGGGCAAGCTATTTTGCGAAGTGTTAATGCTGCAGTGCACTAAAAAGATGCCTGCTGGAAAAGGTAAGATTAAATTTGGCCTTTGAGAGTAAGCTGGGCATAAAATTAAGGTGGTACCGCGTAGATTACGCCCTTTACAACAAGTAAAGGGCGTTTTAAGTTTTTGAAAATGTGAAAATTTCGTGAAAGGACAGGGAATAAGGAGGAAACAATGGGAAAGGAACTGGCGAAAACTTATAATCCGAAGGAAATTGAGGGAAAATTGTATGAAAGATGGTGTGAAAACAAGTATTTTCATGCAGAGGTTGACAGAAGCAGAAAGCCATTTACAACTGTAATGCCTCCGCCAAATATTACGGGAAAACTGCACATGGGACATGCTCTGGACAATACACTGCAGGATATCCTGATCCGCTATAAAAGAATGGAGGGATACAATGCCCTGTGGATACCGGGGACAGATCACGCTGCAATTTCCACAGAGGTCAAGGTTACAAATCAATTAAAAGAAGAGGGGATTGACAAGAAGGAACTAGGACGTGAAGGCTTTCTGAAAAGAACATGGCAGTGGAAAGAAGAATACGCCGGGACCATTGAGAACCAATTGAAGAAGCTAGGTATTTCCTGCGACTGGGACAGAGAACGCTTTACAATGGATGAAGGCTGCTCTAGGGCGGTAGAGGAAGTATTTATCCGTCTGTATGAAAAAGGATACATCTATAAAGGCTCCAGAATTATTAACTGGTGCCCGGCTTGCAAATCGTCTCTTTCCGATGCGGAGGTGGAGCATGAAGAGCAGGACGGTTTTTTCTGGCATATCAAATATCCAATAGCAGGTACAGAGCGTTTCCTTGAGATTGCCACTACACGTCCGGAAACTATGCTGGGAGATACTGCAATAGCAGTACACCCGGATGATGAGCGATATAAGGACATTGTGGGTAAGAATGCAATATTGCCGCTGGTAAACCGGGAAATTCCTATTGTAGCTGATTATTATGTTGACAAAGAGTTTGGCACAGGTGCTGTAAAGATTACTCCTGCTCATGACCCCAATGATTTTGAAGTGGGAAAGCGTCATAACCTGGAGGAAGTCAATATTATGAATGATGATGCCACCATAAATGAGAAGGGCGGCAAATATGCGGGCATGGAGCGTTATGAGGCGAGAAAAGCAATTGTAGAGGATTTGAAAAGTCAGGGTTATCTTGTAAAGATAGAGCCTCACTCTCACAGTGTGGGCACTCATGACAGGTGTTCGACAGTCGTAGAACCGCTGATTAAACAGCAGTGGTTTGTGAAGATGGAAGAATTGGCAAAGCCTGCAATCAACGCATTGAAGACCGGCGAATTGAAGTTTGTGCCGGAACGCTTTGGTAAGAATTATTTGCATTGGCTGGAAAACATTAAAGACTGGTGTATTTCCAGACAAATTTGGTGGGGACACAGAATTCCTGCATATTATTGTGATGAGTGCGGAGAATTTGTAGTGGCGAAAGAGGTACCTTCAGTATGCCCACATTGTGGGGGGACTCACTTTACTCAGGATGAAGATACCTTGGACACATGGTTCAGCTCAGCACTGTGGCCCTTCTCTACACTGGGGTGGCCGGAACAAACAGATGACTTAGACTATTTCTATCCTACAGATGTGCTGGTAACTGGATATGATATTATTATTTTCTGGGTCATCCGGATGGTGTTCTCGGGATATGAGCATACTGGAAAAGCACCCTTTAATACGGTATTAATTCATGGTCTTGTGAGAGATTCACAAGGGCGTAAGATGAGTAAGTCTCTTGGAAATGGAATCGATCCGTTAGATATCATCAACCAGTATGGTGCGGATGCACTTCGTCTCACACTGGTGACAGGAAATGCTCCCGGAAACGACATGCGTTTTTATCAGGAAAGGGTAGAGGCAAGCAGGAACTTTGCAAATAAGGTATGGAATGCGTCACGCTTTATCCTCATGAACATTGAAAATGAGGAACTGACACAGCCCGGCATTTCTGAACTGGCGGAAACTGATAAGTGGATTCTATCTAAAGTGAATACTCTGGCAAAAGATGTGACGGAGAATATGGATAAATTTGAGCTGGGTATCGCAGTACAAAAAGTGTACGATTTTATCTGGGACGAATTCTGTGATTGGTATATAGAAATTGCAAAGTATCGTATTTACCATAAAGATGAAGACTCAAAGGCGGCTAACTGTGCTCTGTGGACGCTGAAAACTGTCCTGGGGCAGGCACTGAAAATGCTCCATCCATTTATGCCATTTGTAACAGAGGAAATCTACAATGTCCTTGTTCCGGAAGAGGAGTCACTGATGATTTCTAAGTGGCCGGTATACAAAGAAGAATGGAGCTTTGCCGTATCGGAAAATATTGTAGAGCACATGAAAGAAGTAATCCGAGGTATCCGCAACATCCGCTCCGAGATGAATGTTGCAAACAGCCGTAAAACCAAAGTGTTTATTGTAAGTGAAGATGAAACACTTGTAGCTGGTTTTAAAGTTTTGTCTGCTTCTGTGAAGCCTCTTATGGGTGCAACGGAGATATTTATTGGCACAAGAAAAGAGGGAGTCTCAGAGGATGCAGTTTCCATTGTTGTGCCGGATGCAGTTATTTATCTTCCCATGGAGGAGCTGGTTGATTTCGAACAGGAACTAAAGCGTCTGACAAAGGAAGAAGAAAAGCTGAAAAAGGAAATTGCAAGAGCAGAAGGTATGCTGGCAAATGAAAGATTCATCAGCAAAGCCCCAGAGACAAAGATACAGGAAGAAAGAGAAAAACTGGAAAAATATACACAAATGTTAGAGCAGGTGCAGGAGAGAATGGCAGGCTTGAGGAAATCATAGGAGTGGTTATACATGAAACACATTCAAATCAGAAAACCTGATATAAAAGGCTTTTTCCGTAAAATAAAAAATCTTAACAAAGAGGATATAAAAGCGTACAGAGCAGCAAGGAAGGAGCGGAAACGGCATGCACTTGAGCAGCGCCGCAACAGTGCTTTTGCCAACAAAATGAAACCTGTATACAGCTTCATGAACAAGACAGCACTTATTTTCCATTATCTGCTTGCAGCTGTGTTGAACTTTTTAATAGAAGTGATATCAAGACATTCTCTGTTTGCGGCATGGGATTATATGGTGGGAACGCCGAAAGTGTTTTTATTTAATACATTTTTGATATTTGCAACCTTTTCCATTGTATTTCTGGTCCGCCGGAGGGTGTTTGCCAGAATTTTGCTGAGTGTATTCTGGTTGTTTATCGGCATATGTAACGGTTATTTGCTTCTAAAAAGGGTCACACCCTTCAATGCCCAGGACCTGAAGGTACTTTCAGATGCCTTGGAACTGACGGGTAATTATTTTAGTCCTTTTGAACTCATTTTATTGGCTATAGGAGTGGCGGCAGTGGTGCTTTGGGTTTTTTCCATGTGGCGCAGAGGGGGACAGTATACAGGAAAAATGCATCGCATTATTTCTTTACTCGGGGTAGTATTCTGGATTGGTGCGTATGTTGTACTTACGAATGTGGCAATCGATAATCGTGTGGTTTCCAATTATTTTGGAAATATCGCTTTTGCCTATGAAGATTATGGTTTTCCCTACTGCTTTACAGCCAGTATTTTTGACACCGGTATATCAGAACCTGCAGGCTACAGCAAAGATACCATGCGGAAAATCAGCAATAACGGTGATATTACAAAGAGTGAGACGGAGATGTCCGAAGATGAGCTCCCGAATATCATTTTTGTACAGCTGGAATCTTACTTTGACCCTACAGAAGTAGAATGGCTGCACTTTTCAGAAGATCCGACTCCAAACTTAAGGAAGATGTGTCAGGAATTTTCCAGCGGATACTTTAAAGTTCCGTCTGTAGGTGCCGGAACTGCAAATACTGAGTTTGAAGTGCTGACGGGGATGAACATGCGTTACTTCGGACCGGGGGAATACCCATATAAGACCTACGTAAAGACTAACACAATGGAAAGTGCCGCCACGGCGCTGGAAAGCCTTGGCTACGGTGCGGAGGCAATTCATAATAACGGGGGTAACTTCTACAGCCGGGCCCAAGTTTTTAATCATATGGGATTTGACCATTTTACAAGTAAGGAGTTCATGAATATCCTACAGACTACACCGAAGGGCTGGGCAACGGATGACATTCTGATTCCAAATATTCTGGAATCTATGGATACTACCACACAGCAGGACTTTGTGTTTACCGTCAGTGTGCAGGGGCATGGGGACTATCCTACAGAGAAGATGATTGAAAACCCGGAGATTGTGGTGAGCGGTGTGGAAGATGAGGGAAAGCGCAATTCATGGGAATACTATGTCAATGAAGTTCACGAGATGGATAAATTTGCAGGGAATCTTATTAAGGAAATTCAGAAGCGGGGTGAGCCCACGGTTGTTGTATTTTATGGGGATCATCTGCCCACTATGGGGCTGGAAGCCAAGGATATGAAGAGCCGATACCTTTATAATACCAACTATGTAATCTGGGACAATATCGGACTCAAACAAGAAGACAGAAATGTTCCCTCTTATCAGATTATGGCAGATGTATTTGAAAGGCTGGATATCCATTCTGGTACTGTATTTAATTATCATCAGCAGAGGAGGCAGACGAAGAACTATTTATCGGACCTGGAACTTCTGCAGTACGATATTTTGTACGGGAAGCAGTATGTCTATGAGGGCAGCGGGAAACCAATCACTGAGGGACACATGGTAATGGGCGTCAAGGACACATCCATTACAGATCTGGTATCCCAGATGGACGGAACTTACAGTGTTTACGGCGAAAATTTTACAAAGCAGAGTAAAATATATATAAACGGGGAGAAACAAACCAGTACTTTTTTGAATAATACAAGGATTGACCTGAAAGAGTCAAAGTTGGAAAACGGAGATATTATACAGGTAGACCAGGTTGGCTCCAATAACACAGTTTTCCGCGCATCTGGGGAATATGAGTATCAGGATGGGAAGCTGACAGAAGTTCCCCTCACGGGCGATGAAGAAGAACCCGGGAGGAATGCATTTGTAGATGCGGACACGGGGGATGCAAAGTGACATACGAAGAAGCAACGAGATACATTCTGAACATCCCGAAGTTTACAAAAAAAAATAAACCGGAACATATCAGCAGGTTTTTGGAATATCTCGGAAATCCACAGAAAGAGCGCAAGATTCTCCATGTAGCAGGGACCAATGGCAAAGGGTCTGTGTGTGTCTATTTAAGTACTATGTTGTTGGCTCAGAAAAAGACGGTGGGATTATTTGTTTCGCCCCATCTGATAAAAATGAATGAGAGAATTGTTATAAACGGAAAACAGGTTTCGGATGAGACGTTTCTCCAATTGTTCGAATATGTACTTGATATAACTGAAAAAATGCAGGAAGCAGGACTTCCTCATCCCACCTTTTTTGAGTTCCTGTTTGGAATGGCAATGACGGCATTTGCAAGGACAGGTGTGGAGTATATTGTGCTGGAGACCGGGCTTGGAGGGCGCCTGGATGCCACTAATTCCATTGAAAAACCTCTGGCGACAGCGATTACTTCCATAGGCCTGGATCACACGGAAATACTAGGAGATACTGTAGAAAAGATTGCGTTTGAAAAGGCGGGAATCATAAAGCCGGGTGTACCGGTTTTCTACTCTGACACCTGCGAAAAAAGTAACCGGGTAATTGAAAATGAGGCAGATATGCGGGGAGCGCCATGTAAAAAAATAGGGAAAGACGCGTACGAAATTCTGGGAATCAGGGATAAACATATTGCATTTTCCTGCGCAAATGCGTATTATGGAAATACAGCATGGACATTAAACAATATAGGGACTTATCAGCCGGGCAATGCGATGCTGGCCATGGAGATTATGCGTTTTATCTTTGGCAGTGACGGTAAGACAGATGCCTGGAGAGAAGTGCTTAGCCAGGTAAAGTGGGCAGGACGTATGGAAGAAATTCTTCCGGGTGTCTATGTGGATGGTGCACATAATGTCAGCGCAGTGGAAAATTTCGTCAGGAGTGTGCAGATGCAGAAGAAGGAAAATATTGTATTGTTTTCTGTAGTACGCGATAAAAATTATGAAGAAATGATTGCCTGTCTGTGCAAGAAATTAAAGACGGATTTTTATGTGCTTACCCGGATTGAGAATGAGCGCGGAGCGTCTATGGACGAACTGCAGAACATTTTCAACAGACATACAGATAAGCCTGTTATTATAAAGGAGTCTGCCAGGGAAGCACTTCAATATGTACTAAAACGTCAGAGGGACAGGGAAATATACTGCCTGGGCTCCCTCTACCTGGCGGGAGAGTTGGAACTGATAATTAGCGAAACAACCATGCTGCTAAGTTCGAAAGGACCTCACTAAGCCAGCAGGTTGTACTTTGCAGCTAAGGCTTGAAAAGACCAAGCCTAAGCAGCATAAGCAGGAGATATGAATATGTTGGATTACGAAGAGGAACTTAAGAAGTTCAAACCAAGTCTGGAAGTAGAAGACATTGAGGACGCAGTGTATCAGGAAGATTTGTCGGATATGACTGACCTCCTGAGAGAAGTTATGGATCAGACGAAATAAGGAAAGACAATGGTGACCATAGATGGACTATGCGAAGAAAATCTTATATCAGTCTAATCACTGGTATAATGATGGCCTGAGGAAAGCACAGATAAAGGATATGTCCGGTGCAATTGTTTCCCTTAGGCGGAGTTTACAATATAATAGAGAAAATATTGCCGCCAGAAATCTTTTGGGCCTTGTTTATTATGGGCGGGGGGAGGTTGCAGAAGGTCTGGTCGAATGGATTATCAGCAAGAACTTAAGGCCAAGAGATAATATAGCTGACTACTTTATAAATAAAGTCCAGAAATCAGCCGTTGAACTGGAGACCATTAATCAGGCTGTAAAAAGATATAATCAGTGTCTTGTGTATTGCAGCCAGAACGGAGAAGATCTGGCGATTATTCAGCTGAAGAAGGTTGTGGCAGCCCACCCTTCATTTTTAAAGGCATATCAGCTGCTTGCATTGCTTTACCTGCATACGGAACAATATGCCAAGGCAAGACAGGTACTGCGGATTGCCAGAAAAATGGATACAACCAACGATATGACTCTTCGTTATATGCATGAGATGGCAAATCTCCGAGGGAAAAAGGCAAATGCTGAAAGACCCGGGAAGGAAGAGGCAGTGGAATACAGCCTGGGAAACGAGACGATTATTCAGCCCAGGAACGGGGGAATTAAGGCACTGACTGCGAAATTTACTGTGATGAATATTATAGTAGGTGCTGTAATCGGAGCTGCAATTGTATGGTTTCTTATAGCACCGGCGGTGAGTAGGTCAAAGGCGGACAGTGTGAATAAGCAGGTTGTTGAGTACAGTGAGCGTATTAATGCGTTGGAAGCACAGGTCAGTGCCCAGACAAGGACGCTGGATCAGTACCGTCAGAATGACGCAGACGCAGCAGCCAATGCTAAGAATGCGGCGAGTACATCTGAAAGTTATGAAAATTTGATGGCAGTATCCAGTCAGTACAATTCAGGAAGCTACACCTATGATGTAATGGCGGATGCGCTTTTGAATGTAAATAGAGATGCTCTGGGAGAAGGCGGACAACAAATGTATGATGAACTTTCCGCAAGTATTTTCCCTTCTGCATGTGATATCCTATATTCTGGGGGAGTGGAATCTTTAAATGTTGCAAATTACGATACCGCCATATCTTCTCTGGGAAAGGTTGTAAAGATGGATGAAAATTATGACGACGGAGGAGCGCTGCTGAATCTGGGACTCGCATATCAGCGAAATGGGGATAATGACAATGCTTTAACTTATCTGAAACGTGTTGTTGAATTATTTCCGGATACAGAGAATGCACAGGAAGCACAGAATGCTTTAAATACAATTTCACAGGGCACAGATACGCAGACAGACAATACGTCAGAGGACGACGGCACAGCCACGGAAGATGACGGCACAGCTGCAGCAGGTGATGGCACAGCTGCAGCAGATGAAAGTACAGACGGTCAGTAGAAGACTTCTGCTGATATACGCAAGATGAGGATATGTAAGAGTTTACATATCCTTTTCTGATATTAAAAAGAGTACGGAAAGAACAGGACAGACGGACGGGGAGCGTTTCACATGTCCTAAACAGAAACTGTAAAAGCATGGAGGAGGAGTAATATGAAGTATCAGGTGCAGGAAAACTGCCTGACTATTTATCTGCCCAGGGAGGTGGATCATCACAACGCAGAAGATATGAGAAAAAATGCAGACACATTAATTGAACGCAATCATATTAAGTTTGTGATTTTTGATTTTGAGATGACGGATTTTATGGACAGCTCGGGAATCGGAGTGATTATGGGAAGATATCGGATTGTCCGTCTGCTGGGTGGAGAAATCTGGGCAGTGCATGCGAATGCAAGAATTAAAAAAATTCTGACTATGTCAGGAATGACAAAAATAATGCAGATATATGAGGAGGACGAAGTATGAAAAACACAAATGAAATGGAGATTATTTTTGACAGCTTTTCATCCAATGAGGGATTTGCAAGAGTAGCTGTAGCATCCTTTATGACTCAATTAAATCCCACAGTAGAAGAGGTGTCGGATGTGAAGACAGCAGTGTCTGAGGCAGTAACAAATTCTGTCATTCACGGGTATGAAAATGAGATACATAAGGTTTCCATCCGCTGCAGGATAGAAGGGCAGCAATTTACGGTGGAAGTAAGAGACAGTGGTGTAGGGATAGAGGACGTGGAACAGGCTATGACGCCCTTGTATACCAGTAAGCCTGAACTGGAGCGTTCCGGGATGGGATTCGCCTTTATGGAGGCCTTTATGGACCAGGTGGAAGTTGAGTCAGAGCTGGGGAAAGGAACCACAGTAAGGATGAAAAAAACCATCGGAAAAGGAAGGGAGCTATGGACCACACAATCGCTTTAATTAAGAAATCACACGATGGGGATAAAGAAGCGAGAGAACAATTAGTAGAAGAAAATGTAGGGCTGGTATGGTGTGTAGTGAAAAGGTTTTATGGAAGAGGGACTGAAGCGGAGGATTTATTTCAGATTGGAAGTATCGGCCTGCTTAAGGCCATTGATAAATTTGATCTGTCTTATGAGGTGAAATTTTCCACATACGCAGTACCCATGATATCAGGAGAGATTAAACGTTTTTTGAGGGATGACGGAATGATAAAAGTGAGCCGGTCCTTGAAAGAACTTTCTTATAAAATCTTTCAAACGAGAGAAGAGCTGGTAGGCAGGCTAGGAAGAGAACCAACCCTAGATGAACTGGCAGAAATTATGGGGGTGGATCGAGAAGAGATTGTCCAGGCAATGGAAGCAGGAGGCGAAGTAGATTCTTTGTACAAGCCAATCCATCAGAAAGAGGGAAATGAAATTTGCCTTGTGGACAAGCTGGAGGAAAAAGAGAGAAAAGAAGAGAAGATACTGGACCGTATGCTGCTTGCACAACTGCTGGAAAGCCTGGACAAGGAAGAACGTCAGCTGATTTACCTTCGGTATTTTGCAGAAGAGACGCAGTCTCAAGTCGGGAAAAGGATGGGAATTTCTCAGGTGCAGGTATCCAGAATGGAAAAAAGGATTATTGAGAGTATGCGGAAAACCTGTAATTGTTAAGGGCTGTTTGTAAATAATTCTGTCCTCCTGAATAGTTACGCATAATTTATAAAAAAGTTCAAATACTAACCTTGAGATGGAGCAGCAATTCCATCATTATGCGAGGAAAGGTTAGGTACAGTCATGGAAGATGGAAAAAGAAAAATCCGCATTTGTCTGTTTAGCATTGTACTGGCGGCAGTTGTAATTGGTATTCTTTATTACTATTTCAATGGGAGTACACCTGTCAGAAATAGTGAAGGTACTTTGATCCGGGGGCCGAGGGTGGAATATTATGGCTGTTAGTCACGATACGGTGTATTTAAAAGGTGACAGGGATGTTGAGGTACAAAAAACGGATATTACCCTGAGTGATATTGTATCGCTTGAGTGCAGCAACAAAGATATTGTTCCCAAATTAAAGGCACTAAAAATAATGAAAATACCGGATAAGGGAAAACAGCGGTTTGTTATTTCCATACTAAAAATTATTGCCTGTATTCATGCAGAGTATCCGGGCCTGGAGATCCAAAATATGGGTGAACAGGATATTATTGTAACTTATGAGGAGCAGAAGACTCCAGGTATGCTCTGGCATATTATAAAAACTGCCTTTGTAGCTTTGATTACGTTCTGTGGATCTGCTTTTGCCATTATGACATTTAATAACGATGTGTCTGTGCCAAAGCTCTTTTCACAGATTTATAAATATGTGACCGGAAGTACATCTGATGGTTTTACTATATTGGAGGTTACTTATTCCATAGGACTTACCATAGGAATTCTTGTATTTTTTAATCATTTCGGGAAAAAGCGTTTTACGGTGGATCCAACGCCCATGGAAGTGCAGATGCGGCTATATGAAAACGACATACAGACTACTTTAGTGGAAGATGCATCAAGAAGGGAGCAGGAACTGGATGTGGGTAAATCAAATCATACTGGCAGTCATCGGAATTAGCGGCGGATTGATCGTTGCAGGGGGATTATTTTCATTTATCATAGAGCTTGGAATAGCTGCTGACTTTGCGGACCGCACTCACACGGCGGATAAGATACTGCTGTATGAAGACTGTGTGGCGCTGGGCGGCATTGTGGGAAATCTGATTTCCATATTTCAGATACACATTTCCCATGGGAGTTGGATACTCCCCATATTTGGTCTTGTGAGCGGTATTTTTGTCGGATGCTGGGCTATGGCTCTGGCCGAAATACTAAATTTGTTCCCGATTTTTGTACGGAGGCTGAAGATGGTCCGGTATATCTCAGCGTTTATTAAGTATTGCAGTAGGAAAGGGCGTGGGGGCTCTTATCTATTTTTATAAGGGGTGGTAAATATTATTAAGAAGCAAAAATAAATAAAGTTTGTCAAAAACAAGCCGGGAGGTATTGACTTATTTATTATCCCAGTGTAATATTTAAATATAGACGGGCTATCCAATGACGGAATGTATTTCTGATATGGGTAGCCAATTTTTTTGGGAGGGCAAGATTATGAAGAAGAAGATTTTAAGCACATTGCTGTGTGCAGTCATGGCTGTCAGTATGCTGGCCGGCTGCGGAAAACCGGCTGCAGAGACAGGCAGCGCTGATTCCGGTGACAAGAAGAAAGAAGCATCGGCAGGCATCGCAAAAGAAGACATCAAGATTGGATTTGTACATGTATCCGATGCAAGTGACATGGGTTATACATACAATCACGATCTGGGCACCAAAGAAATGCAGAAGACCTTAGGAATAAGCGACGATCAGATTATCAATAAGTTCAACGTACCTGAAGGTGCAGAGTGTGACACGGCTTTAAGAGAACTCGTAGATGCAGGATGCAATATTATATTTGCAACAAGCTTCGGTTTTGAAGATTATGTAAAAGAGGTTGCATCAGAGTATCCGGATATACAGTTCTGCCATGCTACAGGCTATCAGGCAAAGGACTCCGGGCTGGACAATATGCATAACTATTTTGCGTCTATCTATGAAGCACGTTATCTTGCAGGTATTGCTGCCGGTCTGAAGACGGAAAGTAATCACCTCGGTTACGTTGCAGCGTTCCCGTTTGCAGAGGTTATCAGCGGATATACTTCTTTTTACCTGGGAGCCAAAAGTGTAAATCCAGATGTGACAATGGATATTATGTATACAAACTCATGGAATGACCCGACGATAGAGTCTCAGGTTGCAAAGGCTCTGATAGAGCGCGGATGTGATGTGATCTCACAGCACTCTGATTCCACAGCTCCTGCAACGACGGCGGAAGAGTACGGTGCGTATCAGGTTGGATATAACAATGATATGATTGAGGCAGCACCAAAGGCTTCCCTAATTTCAGCCCGTATCGACTGGGGTATTTATGTGACAGAAGCAGTAAAGGATGTAATAGATGGCAAGGAGATTCCGGTCGACTGGTGTAAAGGTCTGGCCGACAATGCGGTTTATCTGTCACCCTTAAATACAGACATTGCTGCAGAGGGAACCCAGGAAGCAATTGACAAAGCGGCAGAAGAAATTAAATCAGGAAAACTTCAGGTGTTTGCAGGTCCTCTGACAGGAACAAATCCGGACGGTGAGAAAATTGAAGTTGCTGAAGGCGATTACTATAAAGAACAGGTTGATCAATCCGCTCCGTCCTGGAATTATATTATTGATGGATGTAATGTGATTGAATAGTTAGACTCATACCGGTATAAGTTCATTACAGAGCCGTTGCATGACGGCTCTGTTTTTGGAAGTATATAAAACGGTCGGTAAGAGAAAGGAGGAGGAAGGCTTGGGCGAGGCTACAGATTATGCTGTGAGGATGCATCATGTCACAAAAACCTTCGGGAAGGTTGTTGCCAACAAGAATGTTGATCTGGAACTCAAAAATGGGGAAATACTGGCACTTCTTGGAGAGAATGGAAGTGGGAAGACTACGTTGATGAACATGCTCTCCGGCATCTATTTTCCGGATCACGGTGAAATAGAAATTCATGGAACACCGGTAACTATCCGGTCTCCGAGAGATGCGTTTGATTTAGGAATAGGGATGATTCATCAGCATTTTAAGCTGGTGGATGTTATGACGGCAGCAGAAAATATTATTTTGGGACTTGACGGAAAGACTACGGTGAACCGCAAGGAAATTAATAAAAAGGTTGGGGAATTGGCTTCCCGATATGGGTTTGAGACAGATCCCGCTAAGAAAATCTATAATATGGCAGTATCTGAGAAGCAGACCGTGGAAATATTGAAGGTACTGTTCAGGGGGGCCGATATCCTAATACTGGACGAACCCACTGCAGTGCTGACACCTCAAGAGACTAAGAAGTTGTTTGCCGTGCTCCGTAATATGAAAGCAGACGGAAAATCAATTATCATTATTACACATAAGCTCAATGAAGTAATGGCTATTTCAGACAGAGTGGCAATTCTGAGAAAGGGCGAGTACATAGGTGTTGTGGAGACTGCCGCAACGAATCAGGCGCAGCTTACGGAGATGATGGTAGGACGGCCGATCAGTCTTGCAATTGACAGACCTAAAAGGGAGTGTGGGGAGGAGAGACTCGAAGTCATCGGGCTGACCTGCCTCAACGGAGAAGGAGTCAAAACACTTGATAATGTCTCTTTTACAACATACAGCGGTGAGATTCTGGGAGTTGCCGGGATTGCAGGCAGCGGTCAAAAAGAACTCTGTGAGGCAATTGCGGGACTGTGTCCTACAATAGCTGGCTCTGTACTTTATTCAGGAGAGTGCGAAGGCGAAAACTGTGTGTCGAGAGAGCGTATTCTAGGCCTGAAACCTGACGAAATTGTAAAAAAAGGCATTTCCATGGCATTTGTCCCGGAGGACAGACTGGGAATGGGGCTTGTGGCAGGCATGGATATGACGGACAACGTAATGCTGAGAAGCTACAAAAACAAGAAGGGCTTTTTGGTAGACAGGAAGACACCTAAAAATGTGGCAGAAAAGCTGATTGAAGAACTGGAGATTGTTACCCCGGGAGTCGAGACACCGGTAGGAAGAATGTCAGGCGGAAATGTTCAGAAGGTTTTGTTGGGGCGGGAAATTGCACTTAGTCCTTCTGTACTGATTGTAGCATATCCTGTGCGGGGCCTTGATATTAACTCTTCATATAGAATCTATGATTTGCTCAATGAGCAGAAGAAAAAAGGTGTATCTGTTATTTTTATAGGGGAGGATCTGGATGTGCTGATGGAACTGTCTGACCGAATTATGGTCTTGTGCGGCGGGAAGGTCAGTGGAATTGTAGATCCGAGAGAAGTAACTAAAGAGGATATTGGGCTGATGATGATACATGTGGAAGAGGAGGTACCGGTATGCAAGTAAAGTCAACACAGGTGAAAGAACCTCTGCTCCGTATGGTAAAGCGGGACACGCTTTCACCCAGGAAGGCCTGGGGAATCCGCGGGATTGCCTTTCTTCTTTCTCTCATAACAGGAGGGGTGTTAATTCTGATTCTGGGACATAACCCTTTTTTGGTATATAAGGCTATGGTAGTCGGCTCATGGGGTTCCTCCACAGTGATTCATGAGACAGTAAAACTTGCGGTTCCTCTTTTGATTACTGCAATCGGTATTTCTTTTGCGTTTAAAATGAAGTTTTGGAATATCGGGGCGGAGGGACAGATACTCGTAGGGGCTGTGGCAGCAGGAGCCTTTGGTCTGTTTACTGCACATATTTTTCCAAAGCTTCCTCTGGTAATTCTGATGCTTTTTGCCGGAATGACAGCAGGAGGGTTATACGGTCTCCTTCCGGCAGTGTGTAAAGCAAAATGGGGAACAAATGAGACTTTGTTCACTCTGATGCTCAATTACATCGCTCTGGCTTTTGTCAAGTACCTGATGAATGGGCCGTGGAAGGCTCCGGGAAGCAGCTTCCCGAAGATTGCCATGCTGGTGCCGGGAGCCAGACTGTCAAAGGTGCTGGGCGTGCATTGGGGTTGGATACTGGCACTGATCCTGGTCGTGGCTGCCTATATTTATTTTAATAAGACAAAACAGGGATATGAAATTGCTGTGGTTGGTGAAAGCAATAATACGGCCCGCTACGCAGGGATCAATGTGAGCAGGGTATTTACCCGTACCATGTTTTTATCGGGTGCTTTGTGCGGCCTTGTGGGAATGCTTCAGTTCGCGGGAGCAGATTATACCATTACAGAAGGAACGGCCGGGGGAGTCGGGTTTACCGCTATTACCGTTGCATGGCTTGCGAAGATGAATCCTATAGGGATGCTGGGAGTCTCCGTGTTTATTGCTATGTTGGAGAGAGGGGCAAATACTATTCAGACGAACTTTAAAATACCGGCATCTGCATCAGATCTGTTGATAGGGATTATTCTCTTTTTCATGCTGGGATGTGAGTTCTTTGTTACATACCGTCTGATTTTCAGAGGGAAGGAGGAGCAGCATGCTTAATACATTAAATAGCTTATTTATAGCGGCAGTGCTTGCAGGAACTCCGTTGCTGCTGGGTGCACTGGGAGAAATCCTGACAGAGAAATCGGGGAATATGAATCTTGGTGTGGAAGGCATGATGTTCATGGGAGCAATTACCGGACTGGCAGGCTCCTACTATTATGAGCAGACTGTAACAAAATCAGGCGGTGCGCCAAATGGTATTCTGTCAGCCCTTATTGCACTCCTTGTATCGTTCCTGGCAGGAGCTTTTGGAGCCTTGATATACAGTTTCCTTACGATATCACTGCGTGCGAATCAGAATGTAACCGGTCTGACCTTGACTATATTCGGTACCGGATTCGGCAACTTTTTCGGCGAATATATTGGACAGAAAGCAGGAGGATATGTTGCGGTAAGCGGTACGACAAAAGCTGCATTTTCCAAACTACATATTCCGGTACTATCAGATATTCCGGTCCTGGGAAAGCTTCTATTTCAATATAACTGGCTGGTATATCTTGCGATTTCTATTGCCATAATTATGGCGTGGTTTTTTAACAAGTCCCGTATAGGTCTGAATTTAAGAGCAGTGGGGGAGGATCCGGCGACAGCAGACGCTGCAGGAATTAATATTACAAGATATAAATATATTGCAACCATTATAGGCGGCGGCATCTGCGGTATCGGCGGCATGTATATGAGTATGGTTACAACTTCCGGTGTGTGGGTGCACGGATGTGTCAGCGGATATGGATGGCTTGCAGTTGCACTGGTTATCTTTGCGACATGGAGTCCGGCAAAGGGCATTCTGGTAGCCTTGATATTCGGGGGATTAACAATTATGCGTATGTATGTGAATATACCGGGACTTCCCGCGCAGATCTATGATATGCTTCCCTATGTGGCTACAATCGTAGTACTCGTTGTGACAAGCATGAGGCAGAGCAAAGAGCATGCACAGCCAAAGAGCTGCGGACTGAATTACTTCAGAGAAGAAAGATAGCAGGAGTACAAAGTGGGGAGCAATCCGCAGGTATCATGGGGGCAAAATACTTTTTAGCGAACACTGATGAATATTACTCAGTGCTCGCTATTTTTTCGTGGTTATAAAACTTTCATCAACCAATATACCAGCCCCAGAACCCAGCTGGTGAATATTCCATACAATATAACCGGCCCTGCGATTGTAAATATTTTACATCCGATTCCGAATACCTGCCCCTCTTTCTTATATTCAATGGCAGGAGCTGCCACGGAGTTGGCAAACCCGGTGATTGGCACCAGAGCGCCCGCCCCTCCCCATTTTGCTATCTTGGGGTATATATTCATCCCCGTAAGGATAATACTGATTAGTATTAAGAGGAGAGAGGTCCAGCCGCTGCATTCATCTTTTGACATGCCCTGAAGTTCACAATAATTATAAATAAATTGTCCCAAGGTACAGATTATACCGCCTGTGATAAACGCTTTCCCCATATTTGAATAAACATTATGAACAGGAGTTTTACGCTTTACATAATCCTGATATTGCTTTTCCTGCTTTACTTTTTCAATCTTATCCATACTCATTCTCCTTCACCGGCTAAATTACAATTAGTATGTGGAAAATCAGGGGAAATATACGAAAAATCGATTATAATATTAGAGCACAGATTTAACAATAGCTAAATGGCTTTATTTTACTTTCGTGCCATTTCATAAATCTTTATCACATCATCTTTATATAATGTCTGGAAAAATCCTACGTGTCCGCCGCCGGTGGCCACGCATTTTCTTGCCATTTCTTCAATTTGCGCATCTGTAGGTTCCACACCAAGCTCCTTTAAGTTTGTCGGCATGCCAATTTTGCGGCACCAGTCTTCCCATGCTTCGATACCCTTCAATGCGGTTACCTCCATATTGTAGAAGTTTTCCGGTACATTAAATACACTGACAGCAAACTGTGCAAATCTTGCAGGGTTGGTTTTCAAGACATATCTTGCCCAGCTTCCCCATATGGCGCACAATCCCGCACCATGAGCCACATCAAACATTCCGCCCAGCTCATGTTCAATCTTATGGGAAGCAAAGTCTGATACACGCCCTGTTCCGGTCAGGCCGTTATGTGAAAGGCTGCCTGCCCACATTAAAGTAGCCCTGGCCTCATAATTTTCCGGCTCTTTTACAGCAACTTTTACAGCTTCGCGGACAGAGACAAGGAGACCCTCTGCCATACGGTCAATCAAATCCACATCCTTTGTATTGGTAAAATACCGCTCCATTGTATGCATCATAATATCAGAGCCGCCGCTGGCTGTCTGGTAAACTGGAAGTGTATAGGTAAGCTCTGGATTCATAATAGCAAATTTCGGACGTGCACAGTCATGGTTATAGGACCGTTTCAGCATACCGTCTTCAATAGTAATAACCATGGAATTACTTGTTTCAGATCCGGTGGCTGCGATAGTAGATATGCATCCGATGGGAGCAATTTTGTCAGTTGTAGCCTTGCCGAGCAACAAATCTTCCAGTGAAAAATCGTTGACAAGTCCATACCCAATGCCCTTTGCAGAGTCAATGGCGCTTCCTCCTCCGATTGGAAGAAGAAAATCAACTCCTTCGTCTTTGCAAAGCTGTATCCCTTCTTTTACAAGACCAAGCCGTGGATTTGGAACTACTCCCCCCAGATCAATATAATCGAGTCCGGCATCCTCAAGACCTTTATGAACTCGATCCAGAGTTCCATTTTCCTGAAGAAATGTACCGCCATAATGAACCAGGACCTTGTGACCGCCCAGTGCCTTTATTTCCTTTCCGGCTTCTGCTTCCACACCTTTCCCAAAAATGACTTTAGTAGGATTGTAAAATTCAAAATTAATCATGTAAAAACCTCCTTAAATAGTGCAGTATATAAAATGCTGCGAATAAATCCTTTCCTTTTACTGTGTCTCATTATAAATATTTTTGGAGAAAATGAATAATTGAAAAATTGCACTAAGTAAGTGAAACAATATGATAAGAAAAGTAAAATTTTTGTGGACAGAACAGTATGCACAAAAAAGGGCATGGTTTCTTGACAAAAGGTCTTATAAAACATGCAAAATAGACAAGGTATCATAGGAAATTAAAAAAAGTGTGATATATTTAATACTAGTTGCACCAAGTTTTTGTTTGCAGGTGAAATTATATGATTTGTAAAATGAGCTGCCGGGCAGATATAATATGCTCGAACAGCGGGGAAGGTGGGTCAAATGTTTTTACCAAGAGAAAAGAAAATATTGAATTTACTTTTAAAGAGTGAGAAAAAATTAACCACATCTCAGGTTGCTGCGGAGTTAAAGGTCAGTCCCAGGACAATCAAAACAGATGTTAAAAAAATCAATACAGAGTTAGAAAGACACTCCTGTTTTATCAGAACCAGGCAGGGCGTGGGCCTCTGGCTGGATTTCGATGAAAATGGGAAACGTTATCTGAAAACGGCTATTTACGAAGAGTCAGATTTATATATGTCGGCGGAGGCCAGAAAGTATTATATTGCGGTGGCCCTTCTAAATAGCAAGGAATACACTTCGATGGAGTCCCTGGCTGGCAGGTTTTATGTAAGTAAGGGGACTGTTGTGAATGATGTCAATGAACTGGAGCCGTTTTGGAGGAAGTTCGATATTGCGTTTTCAAAAAAAGTAAAATATGGAATCAAGGCAGAAGGAATGGAATCACAGACGAGGCTTGCTCTGATTGATGCTCTAAAAAAAGTAGCAGGAGCTCCAGGAAAGGCTGCTGCTGAAAAGATACAGCCAATGTTTGAAAATGTAGATCTAAATCAGTTAAAAGACATTATAAAGGGAACAGAAAAAAGATTCCACTTTATTTTGACGGATATATCTTTCGATGAGTTTCTTATACAGCTTGCTGTCATGCTGCAGCGTCTGGAAATGGGCCATGGCATGGATGACAAGGCTAAAGATGTTGCCCTTCATATAGAGAGAAAGGAATGGTTCATCAGCCAGTTTTTGAAGGAACAGATTGCAGAGTATACCAGGATAGAAGTGCCTGAAAAAGAAATGGAGTATTTGATTTGCTGTCTCAGAGGGATGCGCTTTCAGGTTCCTATGGTCAAGGAAAAAAACCTGAAAAAGATGCGCAGCCGGGCACCGGAAATGTTTGACTATATGATGAAGATATTGGAGGAAATAGATGAGAAATATCATCTGAATCTGGAAGAAGATGACGAACTGTCCTATGCCATGTTTGATCATCTGGAGTGTATGGTTCACCGGATCCAGAGCAAGATGTATCTGACAAATCCAATTCTGGAGTCGGTAAAGAAAGAGATGTTTTATGAGTATGAAATTGCTTCTTATCTCATTGCAAAGTTCAGTGCTAAATATGAGGTTGAGACAACAGAAGACGAAATCGGATATATCACCTTCCATATTGGGGCTTCCATAGAACGCATGACCCAGAAGAAAAAGAAAAGTTTTACTGTAACAATTGTATGTATGACAGGTATTGGTACGTCACAGTTTATATCAATGAAACTGAAAAGACTTTTCCCCAATATTGAGGTTTCAAAAATTATCTCTGCGAATATGGCAGAGGGTCTGGATGAGAGGGGGCAGGATTTTGTGATTTCCACGATTCCCCTCTATTTGGAGAAGATTGAAGTAATACAGGTATCCCCGGTACTCAATGAAGAAGACGTAAGGCGTATTCAAAAACATATCCATAAACAGGAAAATAAGCAGACGGAAGAAAAATTTACCTACTTTTATCTAAAGAATTTGTTGCATGAAGAGATTACAATATTAAACTGCGACTTGAAATCAAAGGAAGAAGTTATGGAATTGCTGGGGAAAAGGATGATAAGGGAAGGGTACGTGGATGCTGGATATGTAGATTCCATATTTGAAAGGGAAAGGCTTTCCGACACTTGTATAGGCAGTCTGATTGCCATACCTCATGCGTTTGACGGACATATCCTGAGGCAGGGAATTGGACTTTTGACCTTAAAGAAGCCTGTAGCCTGGGGGAATGAAAAAGTACAGATTGTATTTATGCTTGCGCTGAATACAAAAGCTGAAAATCATTTCCAGGGAATTTTTGGAGAAATGCTGGATCTGACAAAGAATTCAAAAGATGTGGCACAGATGTTAAAAGCCAGAAAATTTAATGAGATAGAGATTTTTAAGAGGGGATAGCGCTTAAAAAGAAAGGAATTTAGTTGTATATGAATATTGCAGAAATGATTGATGAGAAACTGGTGAATTTTGATTTTGAGGCTGGGACCAAAGATGATGTATTAAAGGGTCTTGGAAAAATGATGTATGACGCAGGTAAAGTAAGTGACCTGAAGCAATATATAGATGGACTTTATGAAAGGGAAACTGAGTTCTCAACAGGGGTAGGGAACGGTGTTGCAATTCCCCATTGCAAATCCGGCTGCGTCAGAGAGGCAGCATTCACATTGGTAAAACTAAAGAATCCGGTGGAATGGGAAACACTGGATGGACGTCCGGTTGATTATGTGATTATGCTTGCCGCCCCAAACACATCAGATAATGTACATTTAAAAATGCTTTCTAGACTGGCGGCAAATCTGGTGGACGATGATTTTCGAGAGGCACTTAAAAGTGCGTCATCTGTGAAGGAAATCAAAGATTTATTTTCATCAAAAAAGGAGGAGGAATAAGATGTATATTCTGGGAGTAACAAGCTGTCCGGTGGGAATCGCACATACCTATATGGCAGCATCTAATCTGGAAAAATGTGCTAAGAAAAAGGGCCTGGAGGTGAAGATCGAAACTCAGGGAGCTACAGGCGTGGAAAATGAAATAACAAAAGAGGATGTTAAGAGGGCAGATGCTGTAATCATTGCCAGCGATGTGAGAATCAAGAACGGTAGTAGATTTGATGATCTGCCTACATTGACAGTAGGAGTCAGTGAGGCAATCAAGGATGCAGACGGAATAATTAACGAATTGTTGGAGGCATTGAAATAAAATGGCGGAGATAAAGAGAAAAACGAAAAAGAAAAGCCAGGGAGCATTTCTGAGAGATTCTATTATGACAGGTATATCTTATATGATTCCTGTTATTGTAGGCGCCGGTGTTATTCAGGCAATTGCAAAAGCAATGGGCGGATATGATATCGCAAACCATATGGAAGAGATTGACACACTGGCAAAAGCAATTATGCTTCTTGGTCAGAACATGATGAACTTTGTAGTACCGGTTATCGCAGCATTTATCGCATATGCCATGGCGGACAAGCCCGGGCTTGCTCCTGGGTTTGTAATGGGTGCCCTTGCAGGTGCGATTAATACTGGATTTGTGGGGGGCCTTGTAGGCGGTATCATGGTTGGATACTTTATTCTTGCACTGAAGAAAATTAAAGTACCCAAGTCATTACAGGGCGTTATGCCGATTTTGATTATACCTGTCGTTACTACACTGGTCTGCGGCTTGCTGATGTACTATGTTGTAGGTGTGCCGATCCGGCTGTTTATGGAGTGGGTAACGCTTGGACTGACTTCCTTAAGTGGTGGTTCAAAGTTCCTCTTAGGTGCAGTGATCGGAGCTATGATTTGCTTTGATCAGGGGGGCCCGATTAATAAGACAGCAGCTCTGTTTGTAAATGGGCTGAATGCTGATGGGTTCTTAATACCCACAGCCGCAAAGATGTGTGCCGGTATGACGGCCCCACTGGGAATCGGCCTTGCATGCTTTATCGGCGGGAAAAAGAAATTTACACACAGTGAAAGAGAACAGGCAAAGTCTTTGTTTATTCTATCCTGCTGCTATGTTCAAGAAGGTGTTATCCCGTTTCTGATGAAAGATCCGGTCCGCGTCGTGATTTCCACTATGACGGGAGGTGCCATAACCGGAGGGCTTTGTATGATTTCTGCATTGGAGTCCCCGGCTGTCCACGGTGGTGCATTTGTCATCGCAATGACATCCAATCCACTGATGTTTGTCGGATACTGGCTGCTGGGCGGATGCATCACAGGCGTATTGTATGCAATCCTGAGGAGGCCACTTCCGGAGGGATATGTTGAAAGTGAAGACGATTCTGTTTCTATTATTTAGTGAATTGTTGGAATAGGAGAAAAATATGTATGTATCAATGAAAGACATGCTCTGGCATGCACACAAAAATCAATATGCAGTTATGGCAATTAACTGTGTAAACATGGAACAGGCAAAAGCAATTATCCAGTCTGCCGAGGAGGAGAAATCTGCAGTTATTATTAATATTTCTCCTCGTCAGATGAAAGCACACGGGCACGCAGATATCTTGGCGCCGATGATAAAAGGAATGGCAAAAAAGGTGTCTGTTCCGGTGGCCTTCAATCTAGATCATGGTGCTGATTTTGAGGATATTACATATGCAATGCAATGTGGGTTTTCCAGTGTCATGATCGACTCTTCTAGTTACGAGTTTGAGGAGAATGTAAGAAGAACGCAAATGATTGCATCACTGGCCCATGGTATGGGACTTTCCTGTGAGGCTGAACTTGGTCACGTAGGTGCGGCAAAGGAAGCGGATAATGAAAAGGAAGACTTATACACGAATCCTCAGCAGGCAAAAGAGTTTGTGGAGAGGACCGGATGTGACTGTCTGGCAGTGGCCATAGGAACAGCACATGGGAGCTATCCGAAAGGATTTATTCCCAGGTTGGATTTTGAAAGATTAAAATTACTGAAGGAAACACTGCAGATACCGCTTGTACTTCACGGAGGCTCCGGAGCAGGTGAAAAAAATATAAAAAAGGCAGTTGCCTGCGGAATTAACAAGATTAATGTATGCACTGACTTATTTAAACATGCAAGAATAGCAACAGCAAGAGCTCTGGAAGAAAATCCGGAAATCGACTATATGGATTTATGCATTGAGGCACAGAATGCTATGAAGGACTTCATTAAGAATTACATGAGAATGATTGGTTCAAGCAGACGTTATGATTTTGAAAAGCATCAGGGTCCGGAGTTTGATTAGTACACAGGGAAAATGAGGTGCCGTCATGTTAGAAGGGAAAGATGTATGGAATCCATGGTTTCAGACAGATATGGAAGATATAAAAATAGGAGACCGGACTGTCTATACATTTTCAAAGATGAAAAAAAGTTTTTATGAGATGCTGGAAGATACGGCTGAAAGGTATCCCGATAAACCAGGATTGTGTGACAATTGGAACAGAAGCTACACTTATCGGGAGTTTTTACATATGGTGGATAGTCTGGCAGCATATCTGAAAAATGTGCTGCATGTTAAGAAAAAAAGTCATGTGGGCCTGCTGCTGAATAATGGAATTGAGTTTGCCACAGCCTTTTATGCAGTATGTAAGCTGGGGGCGGTTGCAGTGCCGCTCCCCACGAAATACAGGGAACCGGAGATCCAGTCATTGACAGATAAGGCAGATTTGTACTGTGTTCTTGTCAGTGAGGACTACGGGAGCTTGATACGGGATTATGAGGATGCTGGGATAATTGTTTTATGCACACGGGATGAAGAAAACGGATATGGGTTTTGTTATCTGAATCTGCCGGGGGGCGGGACTGAATTGTCCGCCCCAGGGTGTGGTGAATTGGAAGATGAAATGATTCTCATGTTTACTTCGGGGACGACTTCGGAAAGCAAGGGAGTTATTTTGAAAAACTATAATATCAATCACGCTGTGATGATATATCAGAGACTTTTAGAACTGGGACCGGAGGATAAAACAATCATACCCGTTCCCATTTATCATATTACAGGGCTTGTGGCGCTGTTGGGGTTATTTGTTTATATAGGAGGCACGGTTTATCTGTATAAGCGGTATGATGCCAGAAGGATTCTGGAGGGTATAAATAATCATGGAATAACCTTTATGCATGGTTCCCCCACGGTATTTGGGTTACTTTTGGATTACCAGAAAGAATTCCCTGAACTGAAAAGCGTGCGGAAGCTTGCCTGCGGCAGCAGCTATATACCGGTGGAAACAATGAAAAAGCTTCACAGGTGGATGCCCGGAATGGAGTTCCAAAATGTATATGGGATGACGGAGACTTCTTCACCGGGGACAGTTTTTCCCTATGACGCGGCAATCAGTATTTATCCCAAGTCGCAGGGCAAGCCGATCCCGGGAATGCATCTGAAAATCGTGGATGATGATGGAAGAGAAGTGGCCGATGGGATTGTTGGGAGCATATACCTGAAGGGCGCTAATATCTGTGAGTACTATTACAATATCGACTCGCCCCTGATTACGCCGGATGGATGGCTTGACACCGGAGATATGGGATATATTAATGAAGATTCCTATGTGTTTATCGTAGACCGAAAAAAAGATATGATTAACCGCGGGGGAGAGAAGATTTGGTGTACGGATGTGGAAAATGAGCTGCTCTCTTTGGAGGGGATTAAGGATACAGCTGTGGTCGGGATTCCCAATGGAGTATACGGGGAAGTTGCCGCTGCTGTGGTTGTTTTGGAAAAAGGCAGCAGGCTGACGGAAGAAGAGATTAAAATCGGGCTGAAGAACCGGCTGGCAAAGTTTAAAATTCCGGAGAAGGTGATTTTTGTGGATGAGGTGCCGAAAACACCTGGGCTCAAGACAGATAAGAACTACATCAGGACATTATTTGAGAAAGGAAACTAGTTATGCTGAAAGCAAATTTTATCAGTGCGAAGGAAGCTGCTTCCAGGGTAAAGGATGGAAGCACCATTTGCCCGGTCGCCATGACACTTGTCAGTGCAAGTGAGTCAATTTTAAAAGAATTGGAAACAAGTTTTGTGAAGACAGGGCATCCGTCCGGACTGACTTTGCTTCATTCCTGTGGACAGAGCGACCGAAAAGACGGTATACAACATCTTGCTCACGAGGGGATGGTGAAGCGGATCATCGGTTCTCACTGGGGGCTTCAGCCCAGATGGATGGAGATGATTGCGAACAGTAAGGTGGAGGCATACTGCCTGCCACAGGGGCAGATTGCCCAGCTGTACAGAAGCATGGCCTGTGGTCTGCCGGGAAAAATGTCCAAGGTGGGACTGGGAACATTTATCGATCCCCGGGTGGAAGGCGGCAAGATGAACGAGCGCACAAAGCCCCTGCCGGATATTGTAGATATTATTTCCTATAACAACCAAGAGTATATGTTTTATAAAGAAGTTCCCATTGATGTCTGTCTGATCCGTGGGACTCTCTGTGACGAGATGGGAAATCTGACAACGACGGAGGAAGCAATGAAGCTGGAAGTACTGCCGGCGGTACTGGCGGCCAAGCGTTACGGCGGTAGAGTCATTGCCCAGGTAAAGCAGGTCGTTCAGACAGGGAGTATCAATCCCAAGGATGTAACTGTCCCGGGGGTATTTATTGATGATGTTGTTGTGTGCGAGAATCCAATGGAAGATCACCGGCAGACCTCCTCCTGGTATTTCGACCCATCCTACTGCGGCCAGGTCAGGGTCCCTCAGGGAAATATCCAGCCTGCGCCATTTAATGAGAGAAAGTTTATTGCAAGGCGTGGGACTTTGGAGCTGTATCATGGAGCAGTGGTGAACCTTGGTACAGGAATCCCCAATGATATGGTAGGAAAAATCTGTAATGAAGAAGGTGTGTCGGATGACATTATGATTACAGTGGAATCCGGAATATACGGCGGAGTACAGGCGGGGGGCATAGACTTTGGAATCGGACAGAACCTGTATGCCATGATCGGGCATCATGAGCAGATGGATTATTATAACGGCGCCGGTGTGGATATTACATACATGGGGCTTGGCGAGCTGGGGGAGGACGGCAGTGTAAACTCCACTAAAATGGGCTCCCGGTGCACCGGTGCCGGC
>ENA-UOOE01000856-UOOE01000856.1-fermentation-metagenome-genome-assembly--contig:-NODE-856-length-27685-cov-11.213283_pt1 | contig 27685 bp, 27 predicted proteins | sample MGYA00245776_ERZ724021 | MGnify/ENA primary metagenome ERZ724021 (study PRJEB28704, sample SAMN03018321) | fermentation metagenome | biome: anthropogenic terrestrial biome; feature: soil; material... | reverse complement strand
CCCGTAAGCATCTGCTGGATCATCTGGAGGGCTGCATTGCGTGGAAAGACCCGGCCCAGGCAGAAAGGCAAAAAGAACGACTGCGACAAAAGCGCGAAGCAGAGAGAGCTCAGGCGACAGCGCCGCCGGAACAAGCTGTACCGGAAACTATGATGGAAGCGGAGGATGAACAGTCCCCCGCTTTTACCATGTCAATGTAAAGGAGCTATTATGAAAAATAAACTGTATATTGCCTATGGCAGCAATCTCAATCTGACGCAAATGGCGAAACGATGCCCTACTGCCAAGGTGCTTGGGGCATCTGAGATAAAAGATTATGCCCTTGTGTTTCGAGGCGGAAGGCATGGAGCTGTGGCTACCATCGAGCCTTGCGAGGGCGCTTCTGTTCCTGTTTTGCTGTGGGAAATCACTTCGAAAGATGAAGCGGCCCTCGATGTTTACGAAGGCTTCCCCAGATTTTACGGTAAAGAAACCATGGAACTGACCCTGGACGGCAAAACGGTTTCGGCAATGGTCTATGTGATGACGCCGGGGCATCGGCTGGGGTACCCGTCCGACTATTACTACAATACCATCCGTGAAGGCTATAAAACCGCAGGGTTTGATACCGCTATTCTGGAACGGGCAATCGATTACACCGAGCAGCTCATGGAAAGCGAACCGGAACAGCAGAACCTATTCGGTTTTGGTGACCTGAAATGGTGGTGACGGAATGGCTGATCCCGCTACTATTACAGCGATAGCCAAAGCTGCCGCTGCCGCACTTTCGGATGAACGCATGCGAAAAACCATCGGCTGGACTGTCGCCGCCGTCCTGTCACCGCTCATCTTAATGATTGTACTGATCTGCTCTCTGCTCTCCGGAACTGCAAATCACAACAACACGGCCGTAGAGCTGTGTTTTCATGGCGGCGCAATTCCGGGAAGTATGCCTGCGGATTACAGGGAGTACATCGGGGATATGCGACAGAGCTTCACCCTCATAGACAGTGCCATAGCCACCGTGAATGCACAGATGGAGGACGGCGACAGCCTTGACGCTTACCGTGTCAAGGCAATTTTTTATTCTCTGTTCTTTGGTGCGGAGTCCCCCTCCCGGTTGGAACACCGGAAATATGTAGACTGCTTTGTCGCCTATGAGGAACGCACCCGCACCGTGGAAAACGAGGATGGCACAACTTCGGAAGAAACCTATACCGTTGCCGTTCCCATTACCTCTCTGCCTGCTATCTACAACAACATCAGGTCACTCTTCGGAGAAGCCATCACCTATGAAGATCAAGCCAACGCTTCGGAAATCTATTACCGTGCCTTATACGGTACAGCGGCGCCCATCGAGAGTGACGATTCCGCTATGTGGGAGGACTGGATACCGGATCAGCTTGGCGGCTTCTTTTCCGATTTGCCTGCCGGTGAAACGGGTGTTGAAGCAGTTCGCCTTGGACTTTCCCGCCTTGGCGATCCCTACTCTCAGGAGAAACGGGGGCAGGGAAGCTATACTGACTGCAGCTATCTGGTGCAGTGGGTGTACAAAAAGTTGGGGACAAACCTCCCCGGCACCGCTGCGGCACAGGGCAAATACTGCGTGGACAATGGGTTGACGATTTCCAAATCAAGCCTTGCTCCCGGCGATTTGGTGTTCTGGAGCCACAAGCCCAACGGCCGTTTCATGAACATTACGCATGTGGGAATCTATGCCGGAGACGGTAAGGTGGTGGACGCATCTTCCTCCAAAGGGCGGGTTGTTTACCGGGATTTGTTCGATTCCGACAAACAGGTTTTATATGCCAGACCTTATGCCGAAACGAAAAAAGCCTCTGCCGACGGCTTTATTTCACCTCTGGGCAAAGGATGGCGAGCGATGGTAACTTCTGAATTCGGAGGCAGAACAGACCCGCTCACCGGGAAGTGGGTGGGACATTCCGGTCTTGATCTTGGTGCTGCCAAAGGTACTTCCATCCGCTCTGCAAAAGCGGGAACGGTAAAAACCGTGGTTTATGGAAGCACCGGCTACGGCTATTATCTGACCATTGACCACGGAAATGGCATGGTCACTTTATACGGGCACTGCTCACAAATTCTCGTCCGGGAGGGGCAGACAGTCAAGGCCGGAGAAACCATTGCTAAGGTGGGTTCCACCGGGCGAAGCACCGGAAACCATCTGCATTTTGAAGTACGGATAAACGGCTCGGCGAAAAATCCGAGAAACTATCTGCCGTAAACGTGTTCTTCCCAAGACCTGTCACCTTGACTGTGGCAGGTCTGCCAATCTTTCCATGAATGGAGGAAATCTGTATGAGCACAACCGAACTGAAATTATCCTTCCCTACGGAGAAGCTTGAGGCGCTCCGCTTCTTCATGGACAAAAAGGAGCTTGCCATCGAACAGGAGCTTCAGAATTATCTGGACAAAACCTATGAAAAGGCGGTTCCGGCCCAAGTACGGGAATATGTGGAGAGTCGCATGGAGCAGGCTCCCGCATCGCAGGAAACACAGGCGGCCCCCGCAGCCAGAGAACGCCCTGCGCCTCAGAACCGCCGCCAGAGTGAACAGGCTCCCGCAGAGCCGCAGACAGCCGCCCATCAGCCCGACGCACCTGCGGAGGACTCTCTGCAGGAAACGCAGGGCATGAGCATGAGTATGTAACATCAGAAAAAGAACAAGGAGGTGTCGGCTATGATCAAGCTTGGCATAGACAACGGAAACTACAATACCAAATCCTCGGAGGGGATGCTTTACGCCTCCGGCTTCGCGGTCAGCGACCGGGAATTCATTACGCCGGAGCTGCAGCTCTATTATGAAGGCAACTATTACGCCATCGGGGAACGCCGTCTGCGCTTTCAGCAGGATAAAACCAGAGAGCAGGATACCTTTATTCTCACCCTGCCGGCCATTGCCGAGGCCATGAAGCGTTCCGGAGTGGCCAATGCGGATATTATGCTGGGGGTGGGGCTTCCCATTGACAGCTATGGCACGCAGAAGGAAGCGTTTCGGCAATATTTTTTGCGGGAAAATGTATCCTTTGTGTTCGAAGGAGCAGCCTACCGCTGTCGCATTGCAGACTGTAAGGTGTTCGCTCAGGGACATGCGGCTCTGTGCCGGTACTATCCCCGTCTGCAGGAATATCGCAGCATTACCCTCGTTGACATTGGCGGATACACGGTGGATGTTCTCACCGTCCACAATTTCAGGCTGGACAGGGCAAGCTGCGCCAGTCTGCGGATGGGCACGATCATTCTTTACAGCCGCATTCAGGATGCCCTGCAGAAAAGCGGCATTCTTCTTTCGGATGTGCTGATCACCGATGCTATTCGGGGCAAAATCCAGCATACTGACCGCAGGAAAATCGAAGAAGCTGTGGAGCAGGAGGTGTCCGCCTACTGCAAGGAGCTGCTGAACGCACTGCGGGAACGGGGCTTGGATTTAAGGCTTCCTACCGTGTTCGTGGGTGGCGGTGCGGAGCTTTTGGAATCCCGGCTGTGCGGGGATGGACTCAATACCGTGGCTGTACTGAACCGGTTTGCCAATGCGGACGGGTACAAGCTCCTGCTGGGGTAAGCCTATGAGGAAGCGATACTATCTGTCCTTTGACATGGACGATCCCAGGCACCGGGAGGCCGAGCGTCTGTTTTCGCAACAGGCCAACCGCCAGCGCACCGACTTTGTGGTGTCCAGTATTCTCGCCGCCGCACAAACAGAACGGCTGGAGCAGCTGGTTCGGCAAGCTGTTCGGGAAGAACTTCAAAACCTCCGGCTGGCGGAAGTCCCGCAGACACTGACGCCGGATACGGCTGTTCAGCTGAAGGAACTGCCCGGCAGCCTGATTCACGCACTGGAGGAATTGTAACCATGTTGGCTCACTTTTCCTGAATGCTTCTATCAGAACACAGGCTGTCTGCACCAACATGGCTCACTTTCTGCTCGAAATCAACCAAAGGAGTGGAATTTTATGAAAAGGGAAACTATTTCTGTTCCGTTCAATACAGAGAAACTGGAGGCTCTCTATGAAAAGCATGTTCCCACTGATGTACGGGAACGCATTGAAGCACAGGCAGCGGCGGTGTGTAAAAAATGTGCACCGCCCTTTTTTCTCTCTGAGGTTCGCGCTGCGAGCCTTGGAAAATTCGGCAATGGAGGAATCTGAATGAAAGAAAAATCGATGGAACAGGCAACCGGTCCGTTTCTGACCGCAGGCAGCCGGAAACTGACGGACAGCGATATCACCTTTTCCGATGAAATCATGGAAACGGATGGCAGACTCAATTTTTATATGGATACCTTCTTCAACGTAGATGAGGTATTCGGAACCCATGTGGAAACGGTGGAGAACAATGACTGGATCAATGTCTATGCCAATTATGACATCGGCCAAGGGCAGGTATGCGATACGCTGGACATCGTCCTGAATCGCGGGGACGGCTCCTGCCAAGAACTGGTCTACCAGCTGGACGATCAGGAAAGAGAAATCCTGCTGAAAAAAATGCAGGACTACTGCATACATCAGGAAGGGCTGACGCTGGAGGATTACGGCCTCCGTCTGCAGGAGGAACCGGAGCCGCTGACGAGCCAGACAGTCCAACAGATGTGACGCGCCCGTGTTGCCGCCCGTGTGCCCCTGTGTGGGCTTATTCAGCGATAGGTGGCATAGTTCCCCGCCAAGCCAAGTAAAACCGATTGTGGGGGCTTTGTGCGGAGATGCCCGACTATCGCCATTCGGTCACAATATGCGTTGCCCTTGCACCGTCCTTGGGTCTAAAAAAGAGCAGGATAAAGGCGGGTGGTCGCAAGCGCCCTCCCGCCACTCACTTCGCCCAGCAGTGCTGGGCGTTTTTTGCTCATTCCCATGAGGTGGTCGGATTGCGGATTTGTCACGGTCGAAGTGGTCGAAATTGAAGAAAAAGCAGAAAACAAAAGGGATTTGTACGGTCACCCCACAGGTGTACATCCATGAAACGGAGGCTTGTATATGAAAAACAATAAGGAACGGACAGCAGTCTGGCTGTATCCCGAAACCATGGAACGGCTGGACGGCTGGCTAAGCAAGGACAACTGCAAAAGCCGTAGCGAATTTATTGAAAAGGCACTTAGCTTTTACATGGGATACCTTGGAACAGAGGATATCTCCTCCTATCTTTCCAAGGCATTGCTTGCATCGATACAAGGCACATTGCAAAAAACTGAAAACCGGGTGGCAAATAATCTATTCCGGCTTTCAGTGGAAATCAGCATGATGATGCATCTGCTTGCGGTTACGCTGGAGATTACCGATGAGGAATTGCACCGGCTTCGTGGCCGATGCGTTGCCGAAGTCAAACGAACCAAAGGTAAAATCCGGCTGGAGGATGCAGTGGATTTCCAGAACAGTCCGGATGATGAAGAATAATGGCCCGTATCATTCTCAAATGCCCCTATCTTAAGGGCGGGGAAAAGACCGCAGCCCATCTGAATAATCTCGTAAAATATATTGCCACCCGCGATGGTGTAGAAAAGATGGAAAGCGGTCATAAGCTTTGGCACTCCACCAAGAAGCAAAAAGATGTGATTGCACAGATCCTCCGGGAGTTTCCCGATACCAAGGATTTATTTGAATATGCAGATTACTGTGAAAATCCCAACCGGGGAAACGCTACAGAATTCATCACCATCGCGCTGGAACAGAACCTTGATAGAATCAGCGGCCGGGAAAAATACCTGGACTACATCGCAAACCGCCCCCGCGTCGAGAAGCTTGATCGCCACGGTCTGTTCACGGCCGGTGACGAGCCGCTGATCTTATCGCAGATTGCTGACGAGGTATCTTGTCATACCGGAAATGTGTGGACGCCCATTATTTCCTTGCGGCGGGAGGATGCGGCAAGGCTGGGATACGACAATGCTCTTGCATGGAAGGCTCTCCTTTCGGAAAAGGCAATGGAGCTTGCGGAGAATTTGAAAATCCATCCCGACCACCTCAGATGGTATGCCGCCTTTCACAACGAATCCCATCATCCCCATGTCCACATGATCTGCTATAGCACCGATCCAAGAGAGGGCTATCTTACGAAACAAGGAATCAAAAAAATGAAGTCCTCACTGGCAAAGGAGATTTTTCGCCAGGAGCTTATTCCGCTCTACAAAGAAAAGACCCAGCACCGGGATATCCTGAAGGAACAGGCTGCCGAATCCATGCGGGAACTGATCCCTCAAATGAAAAACGGTGTTTTGCAAAACGACCGCATGGAACATCTATTCATATACCTGGCGGAGAAGCTTCAAACTGTCGGCGGCAAAAAGCAGTATGGCTATCTCAAGGCAGATCTTAAAAACGTGGTGGATGAAATTGTGGATGAGCTTGCCAAGGACAGTCGAGTTGCTGAAGCCTATCGCTTGTGGTGGGAAGCCAAAGGCAGGATCGAATCCATCTACGCAGAAACTCCATCGGAACCTCCGCCCCTTTCCCGCTGCAATGATTTCAAGCCTATCCGCAACATGGTCATTCAGGAAGCTCTGCTGATTGGCAGCATAACCTTTGAGGAACCGGCATCCATGGAAACAGCTCTGCCGGACTCGGAGGACGATTTGGAGATACCCTCCTATGACATGGCAGAGGAAGAATTAGAAAGAACGGCATCCGCGGGAAATCCTCTTGCCTGCTGCCAGCTTGCGAGACTTATCCTTTCCGATGAAAAAGTGCAGCCGCAGGAGGCGGAAAAAGCCCTTGGCTATCTCAGAAAAGCGGCGGAAGCCAAAAATCCCTTTGCCGCATATTTTCTCGGCAAGCTCTATGAAAAGGGACACCACGTTCCACAGAATGCTGCTGAGACGGTACGGCTTTATACGCTTTCCGCAGAGCACGGAAATATCTTTGCCGCATACCGGCTGGGCAAGTTGTACCTTGGCGGTGATGGTGTTCTGAAGGATGTGGAGTCCGCCATTCGCTGGCTGACCTTTGCCGCAGACAGAAAAAATCCGTTTGCACAATATGCTCTCGGTATCGTATATCTCAAAGGAAGTGATGTTTCCAAGGATACTGCCAAGGGCGTGGAGTATCTGAAACAGGCTGCCGATCAGGGAAACCAGCTTGCACAATACCGACTGGGCAAGATTTATCTCATGGATGAGGATATGCCCAAGGATATACAGACTGCGCTGCAATTCCTAACGGCTGCGGCTGAACATGGAAATCAGTATGCGCAGTATACTCTCGGCAAGCTGTATCTGATGGGGAAAGACGTCCCCAAAGACAAGGATGTCGCTGTCCGCTGGCTCACCCTATCGGCAGCGCAGGGCAATCTTTATGCCAAGTTTTTCCTTGACCATATCAAGGATTTCAAAGACCCTTCCGTTCTGCTGGCGGCAACACGGCTTCTGCATCACATGAGCCGTATTTTTGCAGACAACGCTCCGCCATTAAAACCGTACGAACAGAGGATCGACCGGAAGCTTCTTCGCAAGCTCCGGGAGAAAAAGCAGGCGCAGGGTCATGCGAGGGATGACCATGAGCAGACCATGTCATTATAGGCATTTGGTTTACTGGAAAAATAAAAGATTTTGAGCAGGTGCTCCGGGACTTGCAAATCATTATATCGATTGGAGGATAACCGTGAAAAAACAGAAAGATAAAATGAAACGGACATTTATCAAGAAAAAATTGCTTCAGAACCATTGCCGTCCTGTAAAAAGGGCGGCTTTTTTTCATAGAATCGGCAATCGCCACAGGTAGGAGGTGCGACCATGGGCGTGTATGTGCATTTTACAGATGATCAAAAATGCCGTGCCAATAATGTGGACCTTGTGGATTTCCTCCAGCGGCACGGAGAAAAGCTGCTGCCCAGCGGCCGGGATAAAAGGCTGGCTTCCGATCACAGCATCACCATCCGTGGAAACGAGTGGTATGATCACTCCGCGGAAAAAGGCGGGTATGCCGTTGACTTTGTGCGGTACTTTTATGGGCTTTCCTTTCCCGAAGCCGTGACTATGCTGTTGGGCGGAGAACAAGGTGAGCCCTACCGCCCTGTCTCACAAAAGATACAGGAAACGAAAAAAACATTTTCGCTTCCGAGGCCCCACAGTGACATGCGCCGCGTCTATGCCTATCTGGTAAAAACCAGGTGCATTGACCGTAAAGTAGTCAATTACTTTGCCAAGGCAAAGCTCCTGTATGAGAGCTGCGAAAGATCCAAGGACGGTGCTAAAGAGTACCATAACGCTGTGTTTGTAGGTGTGGATGAAACTGGCACTGCCAGGCACGCTCATAAGCGAGGGCTCTATACCGAGGGCATCGGCTTCAAAGGAAATGTGGATGGCAGCGATCCACGGTACAGCTTTCACTGGCTTGGAAAAAGCGATGACTTATACGTCTTTGAAGCGCCGGTGGATATGCTGTCCTACATTACGCTTTATCCAAAGAACTGGCAGCGGCATAGCTATGTGGCTCTCTGCGGTGTCGGCTGTCAGGCAATGCTGTGGATGCTGGAGCAATGCCCGCAGATTTCCCATATATCGCTTTGCTTGGATAACGATGAAGCCGGATACAAGGCAAGCGAGCGGCTGAAAAATCAGCTTGCGGAAAAAGGATATGCATCTGAGCTGCGTATCTCCCAGAGAAAAGACTGGAATGATGATTTGGTGTGCATGATGCAGCAAAAACAGGGCGGGTTTGAGATGAGGATGGCATAGCAAAAAGTGGAGCGGCCAAAGTGCTGACCGCTCCACAAAAAATCTGATTTATAGTCAAAGTGAAATTTGTCTTTCCTTTAACAGCAAAATATTGTCTTTAGGTGATTTTATTTGAATGAAAATAATTCATTAGCTTTTTTAGTAAATTCATCAGCAGATGACCACCATTGCCCAGGATAATGACCGCCAAGGTTAACCAGCTTACCTGCCCCATCAATAGTCATCTGTGTATGAAATTTAGTTCTACCAGAATTAGACGTCGAATGAAAAACTAAAAATCCCCACTGGTCTATAGTGCATTTTATTCCATGATAACACTGTTTTGCCAGTTCAGTAAACTTTGATAATGGAACACCGCCAAAGGTTTCTTCAGTTTCTTTTATGGCTTCAGTAGCTACGCTTGATACATTTGATGCCGTTTTTAAGTTACCCTTTAATAATAATACATTGGTTACTACAGTTCCTATCCCAATGGCGGGAATAACAATTTTCTTTATGTCCATTCTGCCACCTCATCAATTCCTGTTTAGGTAATTTATTTGTTTATAGGATACCATAAAATTTATCAAATTGAAAGGATCACATCATGTCATCCCAAATCTATATTCTGATCGCAGCGGCCGCCGTGATGTTTTTCGTCATCGGCGGCCTTTCACTTTTGGCGCATTATTACACACTCAACGGAATCAAGTCCCGCACGGTGGGCGACGGCCAGCACGGTACCGCACGTTTTGCCACTAAGCAGGAAGTCAAAGCGACATATCGGCACATCCCATTCCAGCCGGAACTGTGGCGGCAGGGGCAGTGTCTTCCCTCCATAGATGAGCAGGGCATCATCCTTGGCAGCACGGGAACGAAGAACAAAGTGACGGCACTGGTGGATACCGATGATGTCCACTGCCTTATGATTGGCGCATCCGGTGTGGGCAAGACAGCATTCTTTTTATATCCCAACCTGGAGTATGCCTGCGCTTCCGGTATGAGCTTTCTGACCACCGATACCAAGGGTGATCTCTATCGAAAATATGGCGCCATTGCCCATGACCACTATGGCTACCATGTGGCAGTTATTGATCTCAGAAACCCCACTCGTTCAGACGGCAACAATATGCTCCATTTGGTCAATACCTACATGGATAAATACCTTGCAGATGAAAAAAATCTCGTGGCAAAAGCGAAAGCCGAAAAGTACGCAAAAATCATTGCCAAAACCATTATCAACGCCAGCGGTGAAAATTACGGACAAAATCAGTTTTTCTACGATGCCGCCGAGGGACTCCTGTCCTCGGTTATTCTCCTGATTGCCGAATATCTGCCGCCGGTTGAAATGGATGGTAAAAAGGTAGACTGCCGTCACATCATCAGTGTGTTCAAGCTGGTGCAGGATCTGCTTGCCCCAAGCAAGGTAAAGAGCAAGAGTCAGTTTCAGCTCCTCATGGATAAGCTGCCATCAAATCACAAAGCCCGCTGGTTTGCAGGCGCCGCCCTCAACTCTGCGGAACAGGCCATGGCATCGGTGCTCTCTACCGTACTTTCCCGGCTCAACTCATTTCTTGACAGTGAAATGGAGCAAATCCTTTGTTTTGAAACAGCCATTGATGCGGAAAAATTCTGTAATGAAAAGTCCGCACTTTTTATCGTCCTTCCGGAAGAAGATCTGACCAAATATTTTATGGTATCGCTTATGATTCAGCAGCTCTACCGAGAAATTCTTGCGGTTGCGGATGAAAACGGCGGGAAGCTGAAAAACCGCGTGATATTCTATTGTGACGAACTTGGAACGCTCCCGGCCATCGAGTCGCTGGAACTGATTTTTTCAGCCAGCCGTTCCCGCCGCCTTTCTATGGTGCCAATTATCCAGTCCTTCGGTCAGCTTGAAAAAAATTATGGCAAGGAGGGTTCGGAAATCATCGTAGATAACTGCCAGGATACCATCTTTGGTGGGTTCGCTCCCAACAGCCAGACCGCCGAAGTGCTGAGCAAGGCAATGGGCTCCAGAACCGTCATGAGCGGCTCCGTCAGTCGGGGCAAGAATGATCCCAGCCAGTCCCTGCAAATGATTGAGCGTCCGCTGATGACGCCGGATGAACTGAAATCTATTCCCAAAGGGAATTTTGTTGTCATGAAAACCGGTACCCATCCCATGCGGACTAAACTGCGGCTGTTTCGTGATTGGGGAATCCGTTTCGGTGAGGATTATACCGTAGAAGAAAAGGCGTACCGAAAGGTGGTATATGCCGACAAGCAAACGCTGGAGGAAAATATCGTCCGTAAGCACACGGCCTGCCTTGCAGTGGATGAAGAAACCAGGGAAATGTCAGAACCGCCAGCCGGAACGGGTACCCTTCATACGCCGGTGGCAGAACCTTCTGAAAGCACCATACGCCGCCGCTCCATCCTCAAAACGTAAAGGAGGTTCCCATGAGTTACTTTAACCACATTTACACAGCCTCGCCGGATGAGCTTCCACATCGGGCGAGGACAGTTTATATATACCTCTGTGACCGTGCCGGAAAAGGCTCGGACTGCTGGCCTGCAGTAAGGACTATTGCCTCAGATTTGCAGCTTTCCCGCAGTACTGTCAAGCGTGCTCTGCATGATCTGATCAAAGCCGGGCTGATTGAAAAAGAAGCACGCTTCCGTGAGAATGGCAGCAATACATCCAACCGATTTTTAATAAAATAGCAGCCTTTGGTATAGCGAAAGAACGAATTTCCCGCCAAGGGGATATTCTGTTCTTTCGCTGAACCGAGGTGGGGCTCACTGTGGACCCACCAGAACCTCTCACTCTAAGAAAAAGATCATTACAGAAAAAGAAGAAAGTGTATCTTTATATGTTTTTATGTAACATAGTGGGCGCTATTTGTGGAAACACTATTTTTGTAGACTAAGAATATACAAATAAAATTTTGATGTTACAAAAGAGAGGTGAGAATTGAATGCGGCAGGCATTGGGAAAAAGAATCAACCAATTGCGAAAAAGCAAGGGCTTAACCTCTGAACAGCTATCGGAACTGTGTGGAGTGAATGCAGTGCATATCCGCAGAATCGAAAGCGGCGGCAGCCTGCCCAGCTTTTCTCTTTTTCTGAAGATATGCAACGTACTGGGGACTTCGGCAGATTATCTGCTGGGAGATCTTCTGGAGCACCCTGTTATACCTGACAGCGTGGAACAGCTCGGCAAGCAGCTAAAGCATTTGGAACCAGACCAGATTGATATGATCAGTGAAATGGTGGAGGTAATGATCCGGCATACCACTACAAAGGAATAGAAATCAACACGCAAATGAACGGGAGTCTCTGAAAAGAGGCTCCTTTTCTTGTCCTGTTTGTCTTGCTTTCATTCTATTTGTAGCTTATAATGATACATAAATAATTACTACGTTACATTGCAAGGGGATAGAGATGACGACAAAAGAGAAAGCAAAACTGATTAAACAAGCAGGAAAAATATATACTTTAGGTTTGACAGTAGAAAGGCGCAGAGAAAAACTTCGCCGGTTGGTAGAGAAAAAGGTTCCCTATGACTCACCTCAGATGAAGCAAGCCCTATCAGAATTTGAGACGGCAGATGAGGAATGGAAACGGCTGGAGCAGGAACATCTGGAATATCGAGCACAGCTTGGTATAGACAACAATACCAACTTGCCACAAAGCGACAATTTTTAAATTTAAAATCAAAAGATACACATTTTGTTTCGGGGTAGATCATGGTAGATAACAAAAATTTTAATGAAAAACAACTCAAAGATAAAATTAAAAGCTACAATAGGCAGAGAATCGGCATAGCCATTCCTATCGTCATAATAACGGCAATTCTGCTGTTATTTCCGTCGCTTGGGAATGAAGCTCTGCCCACGCGCTTTGCGGTGCTTTGTTCTGCACTCCTTATTTTATCTTCTTTACTGTTCGTTCTTCCAGGCAGGAATGCCGTGTTGCTGTTTTTTATGGCAACAGCCATCGTAACCGTGCAGTTCGTTTACAAACAAATACATCCTCAGTCATTTATCATTCTTATTTTGATCAATACATGTGTACTTGGGGTCTCCAGAAAGATTTCCCACAATTTTATTCAGGCAGCTATAAATGAAATTGAGACGCTGAGCCATCTGGAAATTGAAGCGACTACTGATAATTTGACACAGCTCCTTAATCGAAACGGTCTGGAACAAGCATTGCCTACGGCTTGGGCATTTTGCAAACGCAAAAAGAAAAATGTCGGTTTTCTCTTAATAGATATTGACTATTTCAAAAGCTACAATGACACACTGGGTCATTTGAAAGGCGACGACATTTTAAAACAAATAGCGCACAGCATGAAGATATGTTTTAAAAGAGAAACCGATATTATAGGCCGAATCGGCGGGGATGAGTTCTTAATTTTCCTTCAGGATATAGATAACGACCACATTGTAGAAATGGCACAGAATCTCCTTTCATCACTTTCCAGCTTTAAAGTTAAGGCATGCCCAGGATCATATAAATGCTTATCCGTAAGCATAGGAATCGAAACTGGTATACCACAGACAGGCGATTCGCTAAAAGAGTTTTATAATCGTGCGGACATGGCTTTATATCATGCCAAAAAAAGTGGAAGAAACTGCATTTCATACGACAATGTCATTATCAAAAATCCAAATGAGCGTGTATGGCAAAATGAATCATCCGCTCTTAAAAACTTGGTTGCAGAATGTGCACGCAAATGAGAAATAGACTGTATATATACTATTCTTAAAATTGAAGCGATGGCCCGAGTGGATTTATGCAAAGGCCCCGCTTCGATTTTTTGTTTTGAAGTACCATAGCATGTCGTGGCAATACCGATTGCACTGCAAAGCGAATTTCCTGGAATCCGCACTTGATCGAGCCGATTTTTTCAAGAGTCGGGATGGAAACCGTTCGTCTGTTTCCGAGCTTTTCGTTGATGATGTTGGTAGATACAACATAAAAAGTCCACTGCTCTAATTTTAACGGAGTACATTTGGCATCATAATTATAATAACAAACACAAGCAAATATTATCAAACCAGTTGTAAACCTACAAATTTTATAGTATACTTGAATGTGAATTTTTATAGCTATCAGAAGCTCGATGAGGTGAAAAAATGAGCGATATTATCAATGACAATTGGATTAATATTGATGAAGCAGCTACCTATTTAGGGGTAAAGCCTGTTACAGTAAGGGACTGGATAAGAAAAGACAAAGGAATCCCTGCCCACAAAATAGGAAAGCAGTGGAAATTCAAGATCTCAGAGCTTGATAATTGGGTAAAAAGCGGAAAAAGTGCTATGGAATAAACACCATAGATTTGATGAAAACGTAAATCACACAAATTAGAATGGAGATTAAAAGAGGATTATGGCCGTGAAAAAATCAGAATTGTATTCCCTTTTGTGGGAGGCTTGCAATAAATTAAGGGGCGGCGTTGAACCAGCTCGGTATAAAGATTATGTGCTTGTGTTGTTGTTCTTTAAGTATGTATCGGACAGGTATAAAGGGCAGCCGTTTGCGGAGTTTAAAATCAGTAACGGTGCATCTTTTGATGATTTAGTCAAAGCAAAAGGAAAGAGTGATGTTGGAGAACGTGTAGACAAAATTATCCAGAAATTCTTGGAGGATAACAAGCTGCAAGGCTCACTTCCTGATGTCAGCTTTAATAATCCGGATGAGTTGGGTTCCGGCAAGGAATTGGTGGACAAGGTATCCGGCTTAATTGCCGTATTCCAGAATCAGGCGATTGACTTCAAGAATAACAGAGCGAGCGGCGATGATATCATCGGGGATGCTTATGAATACTTTATGATGAAATTTGCCCAGGAATCTGGCAAGAGCAAGGGACAGTTCTACACGCCGAGTGAGGTTTCCCGTATTATTGCAAGACTGATCGGGATTGGCAACATCAAGCAGACACCAACAAAGAAATGGACCTTGTACGATCCTGCGGCAGGTAGCGGCAGCCTACTGATTCGTGCCGCAGATGAAGCGCCGGTAGATGAAAATGGCGATTCAATTGTAACCATTTTCGGGCAAGAGAAAGATAACGCTACAGCGGGCTTAGCAAGAATGAATTTGATTCTCCACCAAAAAGGTACAGGTGAAATTAAAAAAGGCAACACCCTGGCTTCCCCCGCTTTTACAGACGATTTTGGAGAGCTCAAAAAGTTTGACTTTATTGTCATGAATCCCCCCTTCTCGGACAAATCATGGAGCGATGGTATCAAAACAACAGAAGATAAATATAAACGTTTTGACGGATACGGCATTCCTCCCGAAAAGAATGGAGACTATGCCTGGTTTTTACACGTTCTGAAATCACTTGACAGCAATGGCAAAGCAGGCATCATCATGCCTCACGGCATATTGTTCAGAGGTAATTCTGAAGAAACAATCCGCATTGCAATTCTTAAGAAACGATATATTAAAGGCATTGTCAGCCTTCCGGCAAATCTCTTTTACGGCACTGGCATCCCCGCCTGCATTGTTATTATTGACAAAGAGAATGCGGATACAAGAGAGGGAATTTTCTTAATAGATGCCAGCCGTGGTTTTAAGAAGGATGGCAATAAGAACAGACTGCGTGAGCAGGATATTGAGAAGATTGTCCGAACCTTTAATAACCAAGAAACAATCGAAGGCTATTCCCGTTTTGTGAAATACACAGATATTCTGGAGAAAAATGCCGGCAATTTGAATGTACCCCGTTACATACAAAAGATTGATGATACATTGCCGCAGAATATTGCCGCACACTTGAAAGGCGGTATTCCGGGAACGGATATTGACTCGCTTAAGAGACTTTGGAATATTTCTCCGGCTTTGAAACAAAAAATCTTCACTTGCACGGACGAGCGGCAAAATATTTACCATCTTGCCCTCCCCACTGAAAATATAGAGGAAGCTATCCGGCAGGACGTCAATGTGCAAAACGAGAAAAGAAACGAAGTCGATACAATTTTTACACAATGGCGTGATGAAGTCAAAAGCATTCTGCTGAATATTGACAGTGAAACGAACCCTAAGCAACTTATTCGCACCATCTCCTCCATTCTTTTGGATGCATATAAACCAGCGCTGCTTCTTGACAATTATGACGTTTACGACTGCCTGATGAATTACTGGAATGCAAAGCTGCAGGATGATGTATATGCTATTAAAGCTGATGGCTATGAGGCCGGCAGAGAAATTGAGTACGAGTACGCACAGATAAAAGTCAAAGATGAGAGCGGCGAAACTGTTTCCGTAGATGATATTTCTAAAGTGAAATCCTTTGATGGTGTTTTAATCCCGAGAGAAATTATTGAGACAGCATATTTTCCAGAAGAACTGGCTGCCATCAATGTTTTAACGGAACAGTCTGCAGCTTTGGAAGCCGAATTGGATGAAATGCGTGAGGAAGAATCCGGTGACGACGGGTTGCTCAAGGAAGTACTCAATGACAATGGAGATGGCATCCCGAAGGCGAATCTTAACAAGCGGCTGAAGGAGCTGGAAGGCAAGAAGACTTCCGTGGCTATGGATGCTATGACAAAGCTGGTGACTCTCTTTGATGAGGGGAAAACTGACGAGATGGAGGCGCTCATCCAAAGGACTCCGGAATTGTCTGACTTTGATATCAGAAATAAAAACGGCTCTTTCGGAAAGGCCAAGCTGAAAGCGGCATTAAAGCTTGCTATGGATTCCGCTGTTGTTCCCGAGATTTATAGAGAAGAGTACGATGCTTTGCTTGCGTATCAGGCTAAAATGATAGAGAAAGAAGAAACGGACAAAGCCATAAAAGAAGCGCAAAAGGCTCTTGATGACAAGGTGCAAATAAAATACGAAGAGCTTACTGTGGAGGAAATCAAGCATCTACTCTTTGATGTGAAGTGGATGGCAAAACTTGAAGCGGATATTAGAGACGAGATTGAACAGGTGCTGAATGCTATGTCCTCCAAAGTGCTGCTCATTGCAAAACGCTACGAGCATACACTTGGAGAAATTGAAGAAAAAACAGAAAAATCAAGAAAAGCGGTCATGGAAGCTTTGGAGAGGATGGGATACAAATGGTAACTTATCCGAAGGATTGGACACCTATGCAGCTAAAAGATTTAGGTTGTATTCAGATGTGCCGCCGAATCTTTCAAAGCCAGACTAAAGAATATGGAGCTATTCCTTTTTATAAAATCAGCACTTTTGGGAAAAAAGCAGATGCTTATATTTCACAGGATTTATACGAGAAATACAAGGCACTGTATCCTTATCCGGAAAAAGATGATGTTCTTATTTCCGCAGCTGGAACGGTAGGTAAAACTGTTATTTTTGATGGAAAGGATTCGTATTTTCAAGATTCTAATATAGTGTGGCTAAAAGTTAATAAAGATGTAGTTGACCGCAAATTTTTGTGGTGGTTTTATCGTTCTTATCCGTGGGAGGCACTAGAAGGCACAACTATACAGAGATTGTATAACAGTATCATACTTGATACAAATATAAATCTACCTTCAATTCCTGAACAAAAGGAAATCGCTCAAACACTTTCACAGTTTGACACCTACATTAATGACCTTTCCGAGTTGATTGAAAAGAAAAAGGGCATTCGAGATGGTGCACTGGAGGATTTGATTAGCGGCAGGACAAGGCTTGATGGATTTCATGATGATTGGGTAAAGGTGTCTTTCAATCAGGTTATTGTTCCTAAGGCAAGGATCGGGTGGCAAGGTCTCAAAAAGCATGAGTATTTGCGAAGTGGGTACAGCTATTTAATTAGTGGCACAGATTTTAAGGATGGGACAATTACCTTAAATAATATATCGTATGTTTCTAAAGAACGATATGATATGGATGTAAATATTCAAGTCACAGAGAATGATGTGCTTGTTACAAAAGATGGTACGATAGGAAAAGTCGCAATGGTCCCTGCCTTAAGCAAACCAGCTACATTGAATAGTGGGGTATTTGTTTTTAGAACGGAGCCGCAACTTGCACCTGCTTTCCTTTATAGGGTGCTTATATCGTCTGTATTCAAAGAGTTTATTGATATTCTGTCAGCAGGTTCCACTATAAAGCATTTGTACCAAAAGGATTTGAAGAACTTTAAGTTTGAGATGCCCAAAGATATTAAAGAGCAAAGAGCAATCTCCGCTGTACTGACAGCAATGGACAAAGAAATTGAAAGCTTGGAAGCTGAACGAGAAAAAATGATACAAATCCGTGAGGGCGCAATGGACGATCTCTTAACAGGCCGCGTGCGCCTGACTGTATAAGGAGGAAACAAGATGGCAACGGTTGATGCTGAGAAAAAATTGCAGAATAGAGTTCTTCACTGGCTGGTTGATGACCTTGGCTACACCTATCTCGGCAATCTGGAGGATATCGATAACACACCTGTCAAGGAAGAGCTGCTGAAAGCGAATCTGAAAAAGCGCGGGTATGGCGATGACCAGATTAAGATTGCCATCAATGAACTCATAAGCAAGATCAATAACCAGGCTGATTCGCTTTATGAGATTAACCAGAAGGTTTATTCTCTCCTTCGCTACGGTCGGCAGGGAACGAAAGATGCCAATGGACATCGCCAGACCGTGCATTATATCGATTGGGATTTGGATCATATCGACAATAATGATTTTGCCGTAGCGGAGGAAGTGTCCGTCCTTCGATATGACAAAGTAACAAGAAAGCGGCCTGATTTGGTATTGTACGTTAACGGCATCGCTATGGGTGTATTTGAGTTGAAGAGTTCCTATGTCAGCTCGGGCAAGGGCATTCGACAAATGTTAACGAATCAGAAAAAGGAAAACATACTCAATTTTTTTGGCGCCGCACAGCTTTTATTTGCAGGAAATGAAGCTGAAGGATTGCTCTATGGTACGATCAACACACCAGAAAAGTACTACCTTAAATGGAAAGAAGATAAAAAGGCGACGGACGCCTTGTCTGAAAAAATTAAAATGCTGCAGCTTAAGGAAGTAAACCGTCTGAGAGATGGTATTATTTCACTTTGCCAAAAAGAACGCTTCTTATCTCTTATACATGATTTCGTGATTTTTGATGCCGGCATTAAGAAAATTGCTCGACATAACCAGTATTTTGCTAATATCGCTGCGAGAAAGAGCATTCTTGAGAAAAAGGGCGGTATCATTTGGAATACGCAGGGTTCCGGAAAGTCTCTTATTATGGTATGGCTCACAAAATGGATTATAGAAAATGTTTCTGACAGCCGCGTTGTAATTATCACGGACAGAGATGAGCTGGATGACCAGATTGAGAGTCTTTTTATAGACGTAAACGAAAAAGTACGCAGAGCAAAAAGTTGTAAGGACCTTCGTGATATTTTGGACAAAAGCGAAGACCCGATTGTTTGCTCGCTCATTCATAAATATGGTCATAATGCAGGTAAACAGGCGGATATCGACCAATATCGTAAAGAACTTCTGAAGGATCTTCCGAAGGACTTTAAGGCAAAGGGAAACATCGTTGCTTTTATTGACGAATGCCATCGTACCAATTCCGGCAAGCTGCACGAAGCAGTAAAAACGCTGATGCCGGATGCAGTCTTAATTGGCTTTACAGGAACTCCATTGCTTAAGAAAGATAAGAAAACAAGCCTTGAAATCTTTGGCCCGTATATTCATACTTATAAATTTGATGAGGGTGTGACTGATGGTGTTGTTTTGGACTTGCGGTATGAGGCAAGAGACATTGACCAGGATTTGTCCAGTCAAGATAAAGTTGACTTGTGGTTTGAACAGAAGACAAAAGGCTTGACAGAACGCGCAAAGCTCCAGCTCAAACAAAGCTGGACTTCCATCAATAAACTATACAGTTCAAAGCAACGCTTGGAAAAGATTGCGTCTGATATAGTCTTTGATATGAGCCTCAAACCGAGATTGAAAGAAGATCGCGGTACTGCTATGCTCGTTGCAAATAGCATCTACGAAGCCTGCAAGTATTGGGAAATCTTTATGAGCATGGGCTTCACAAAATGTGCCGTCGTAACTTCCTATGAGCCAACCACGCAAAGTGTGCGGACGGCCACTTCTGATCTTTCACAGGAAAGCGAAGAAGAATACAAGAAATCCATTTATGAGCGGATGCTTGGCGGCAAGAAGCTCTCGGAATTTGAAAAAGATGCGAAGAAGCAATTTAAAGAAAATCCAGCACAAATGAAGCTTCTTATTGTGGTTGATAAATTGCTGACGGGCTTTGACGCCCCAAGTGCCACTTATCTGTATATTGATAAATCCATGCGTGACCACGATCTTTTTCAGGCCATTTGTCGTGTCAACAGACCAGACGGCGAAGATAAGGACTATGGTTATATTGTGGATTACATGGATTTATTCCGTAATCTTCAGCTTGCCGTTTCTGATTATACGACAGAGGCATTTGATGGGTTTGACAAAGAGGATGTCGAAGGGCTTATTAAAAACCGCTATGATGAAGCAAAGTCAGAAATGGAAGGAACGCTTGCATCGCTGGAGGCATTATTCGAGAATGTTCCGGCACCAAAAGCTGATATCGACTTCATTGAGTATTTCTGCGGAGATGACAGCGATGGCGATGAAAAGACGGCGCGCAGGGACACGCTGTACACGTTAACTGCGGCGCTCTCTCGTTCTTTTGCGAATTGTTGTGACAAGCTTGTATCTGAGTATGGCTATTCAGAGAATGATGTCAATCATCTGCGCGAAGAGATTTCCGGATACAACAAAATTAAAGAAATGATCAAGCTGGCAAGCTGCGACTATATCGACCTCAAGCCTTATGAGGCGGATATGCGCTATATCCTTGACACTTACATCCGCGCCGAAGATTCCAGGGTTATCAGTGAGTTGGGGAATATGTCGATTGTCGAGTTGCTCCTAAAGGGCAAAACCACCACGCCTGTCGATTTAGTAAAAGATTTGCCTGGTACTGACGAAGCAAAAGCAGAGATGATTGACAACAACTTACAGCATGAAATTGTCAAAAAAATGAGTTCAAACAGTGTGTATTACGGCAAACTGTCAGAGATGCTTAAGAAAATCATCCTGCAGCGCAAGACTGAAGCGATGAGTTATGAGGAATACCTCAGACAGGTCGTGGAGTTGGCAGAGGCTATTCTTCATCCGGAAACAACCAGCAACTATCCCGACGGGGTCAAAGATAGCGCAACAAGGCGTGCTCTGTATGATTATTTTGAAAATAATGTCGAACTGACAATTGATGTTGACAGTGCGATCCGCACTTCCATCCAGCCAGGTTGGAAAAGAAATTTTCAAAAACAGCAGCGGATTAGACTTGCTATTTATAAAAAATTATTGCTTCATATGTATACCGAAGACAGAGCCACGGAAGAAGCCAATAATGTCTTCGATATAGTACAAAGACAGGAAGAATACGATGCGTAATGAAGAAATGATAATCGGAGGATTACCGATTAAGATTATCAGAAAGAAAAATTTGAAAAATCTATATATCCGTGTAAATCCGCCAGAGGGTGATGTTACTGTCAGCACACCAGCCGGATTAAATGACGAGGATATCGAATTGTTTGTCCTTAGAAAACTGCCGGAGATCACTAAAGTCAGAGACAGGATGCTGGCACAGGAACGTCAAAGCAAGCGAGAATATGTTTCCGGAGAATCATATTATTTGTGGGGTAAGCCCTACCGTCTGCAGGTAGTATATGAGGAAACACGTCATAAAATTGTCAAGACGCCGACTAAAATAATCATGACAGTACCAGAAGGAACAAACACTAAGGCAAGAGAAAAACTGCTCATCGAATGGTACAGGCAGGAATTAAAGCGGATACTGGAGACTGTTGCAATAGACTGTGAGAAAAAGGCGGGAATTCATGCCGAGGATTTCCGAATTAAAAACATGAGAACCAGGTGGGGCACATGCAATATTGATAAACGTAGGATATGGATTAACCTTCAGCTTGCTAAGAAACCAATGGAATGTCTTGAATATGTGGTGATTCATGAACTGGTACATTTAGTGGAGAAAAACCATACACACCGATTCCACGCGCTTGTTGAAGAGTTTTGCCCGACTTGGAAAGAAGTAAAAAAGATTCTGGCTACCATGCCTCTTGACTATATGGAGAAAGAAGAGAAGGATACAGATGACGAGCAGACCGACATTGAGCGATATCTTTGATGTCAATAAAAAAACCGGTGCTTTAATTCTCGGAAAGAATCGCCTTGATGATTACGCAACAAAATACCTGACAAGGCATTGTAAAGAGGCTCTTGCAACGCCGATGCCGCTGCCCGTTGATAAGATTCTGCAGGAAGTCGGCCTTACAGTAAAGGAAGTATCCCTTTCCGGAAACTTGGACATTTTTGGATGCTGCTTATTGCTTGATGGTGAAGTTGAAGTCTACAACCGCGAGTCTGGTACATTTCATCCTACCTTCTTTCCTGCTGGGACTATATTAGTCGATCCCGATTCCGAAGCACTGTATGGCGAAGGCTCTAAGCGCAATACCCTAATTCACGAGGCATTGCATTGGGAGAAGGATAAAACTTATTTTGAAATTCTGGCACTCAAAAATGCTGAGGCTTCTGAAAAACTGTATCCGATTATGTGCCGCCAATCGGAAACATTCTACGAGCCGCCGGAAGGAAAAAAGACAAAGGAGAACGAAGTAAAATGGCTGGAATGGCAGGCACACAGGTTAGCTCCGAGAGTACTGATGCCATACGAACCGTTCAAGCAAAAAGCACTGGAACTGATTGATAGTTATAAGAATCCACAGAACGATATTGTCCCCTCCTGCGATGTTTTAATTGAAGACCTAAGTGAATTTTTTATTGTATCGAGGGCATCTGTAAAATATCGTCTTATTGAGGTAGGGATTCTCGGGAAAATTTCTGAATTTGAGGATTATGATGCAGTCTTTGCCGAAATTAATAACCGCAGAGAATTCGTTGCGTTGACTCCTGCAGAAGCGTATCAATTGCTGCGCGTGGACTCTTCTCTCCAAGAGTGGGTCAGCGGTGGGCGATTCGTATTTGCCGACGGTTATTTTGTACTGGCAGATCCCAAATACATAACAACAAAGAATGGAAACCTACACTTAACCACAAAAGCAAAGAAGAACTTGGCTCAATGTGCTATTAATATACATGAGCAAAAATATACGACCTATCGGAACATTCAAAAGGACTTCATGGGGTTTGCTGTCCTGTATAGCGTTGCTGGAATTGATCAGCGGATGCTGACGTTCCATCCAAAATATCAGGCAACCTTCAATTATGAGCCGAAAGAGGTTTATGCAGCATTCCACAAACATATCTTATCCTATGATGAAAACGAAGAGATAGAGCTTGTCAAGAAATTAGGAGATCCGACCACCACGCTGTGTCAATGCTTGTGGTTTTTGATGGAGAACAGGAAATGGAAGTACCCTGAAATATTTAATGAAAAAACGCTGCTCCATAAGAACTACCATGGAAAAATCAAAAATGATAAATACAACAATATGGGTAAGGATGTTTTGATGGCAATATGTGTCGGTTTAAGGCTGAATCTTCGTATTATTGAAAAAATATTTGAAAAGTCTGGCAACAAATTAAATTACTATAAAGACCCGGATAGAACATACATCCATATATTAGAGAATATGCCCGGGCTGTCGATACAAGATTTTAACAGTGTTTTGGAGCAGGCAGACATACCGCAATTAGGTAGCACAATAAAAATTGATGAGAATTAATAAACTTGATAACTCGTAGAGTTGGTTTTGGACCCCGAAAGGGGTCCTTTTTTTATGCCCAAAAGCAAAAATTCCAATAATCCTCGCCATTTTTAAAGCTTTCAACCAACTCGCCGAGTTGGGCATGCAAATTTGAGAAATGTGATAATAGGGCACGGGAAGATAAAAATGGAATTAACCAGATGAAACCCAGTGAGAAAGAGTAATCAAATCAATAGCAGTGAGGAGGATTTATATGGTTGAAATCAGGAATCTGAATAAAAAGCGCATTGGCGATATGAGCGATGATGAGCGTCTGTTTGTGATTAAAATAAAAGATTGTGTCACTCGAATCACAGTAACCCCCGACGGCACATTAAACATAACGCACAAGCGTGTAGAACCTGTAGCATAGCCACACCCCAAGAACAGCTTAATACCTAAAATCCGCCAGAACGCAAGACGGCAGTGCGGAGGAACACCCCAACCGGGTGAACCTCGCCTGTCGTCTTTTCTATTTACCATGATGTACGGTGCGAGGTTCCCATAAAAAGGAGCAAACATCGTGATTACATACCTCTTGCACCTCTTCTTTGCAAATGGACGAGCCCCTCCGCTTCTGACATTTTGACTCACCATCAAGATTTCAGAAAATGGAGGACAAGCCATATGGCAGAAAAAAAGAAATATCAAATCAAGGTACAAGGTCAGCTTGTACCAGTCAGTAAAGAAGTCTACCTGACATATTACCGCATGAGGCGCCATGAGCGTCATCTGGAAGAAAAGGACATAGCACATGGCGTTTTTTACTACAGCGCTCTGGACACCGAGGAAACCAACGGTGAGGATGCGATTCCGGATCTCGGTTCACTCCGTGTGGAGGATATGGTCATGGACAAGCTTATGGCAGAAAAGATGCATCAGTGTCTCGCTCAGCTTGCCAAGGATGAGCGCAATTTGATCTATGCTCTGTACTTTCAAAGGAAAACACAGGTAGAGCTTGAAAAGGAGACGGGCATTAAACAGCAGACCATCAGCTATCGGGAGCGTCAAATTCGAATGAAACTCAAAAAAATGATGGAAAAGTAAAAATTCTTTTTGTAGACCCCCTCACGAAACCGGATTAGTAGTGAGGGGTTTCTTTATTCCCTCAAGGGTACTTTGAAAATTTCATATCCGATGATCTGAATACGTTAGCTGACGGTTCCCAAAAGGAGCAGCGACTCCGGCGGATGCGCCAAGACCACCTGTAGGATGGCGATGAGAACAAGATGAACCAGCTTTTTCTTTCTGTTCATTGCGCTTCTCTTCCCAAACTATCAAAGACGGCCCAATAAGGTGCAAAGCGGTACCCATCCGGCCGGAAAACAGACCGTGGCGGTTTGTTTCGCGATGACTCCGTCAGCCTATTATGATACTTCTGTCCAGTCACAGCCCCCACAAGAAATGGGGATCACGCAATGAGGGCAGCCGGCAGAGATCCTGGCGGGGGTGAAATTCCCATGATGCGGTAAAGCCAACCGCAGTTCAGACCATCGCCTTTTGTGCTTGGGGAGTAGTGTCGAATTAAGCACCGTTATCACTAAAAACAACTTAATGTCAGAAGCAATGGGATCGCCCTGTTTTCAGCTGCTCTCAAAGTGAAGCAACTGCCCAAGGGCGATCCTATTTTTGTGCCATTAAGCATTACAAAGGAGGATTGCAATTTTGAATGACAATAAAAAGAACATACGGCGCGGAGATATTTTCTATGCCGATTTAAGTCCCGTGGTAGGCTCCGAACAAGGCGGGATCCGTCCGGTGCTTATTTTGCAGAACAATGTCGGAAATCGTCACAGCCCTACGGTCATTGTCTGTGCGATTACCGGCAAAACCGAGAAAAACAATATTCCTACCCATGTTTGCATCGGCACGGCCGGCGGCTGCTCCAAAGAGTCTTTCGCTCTTTTAGAGCAAATACGCACCATTGACCGCATACGCCTGAGAGAAAAGGTTGGCACTCTTTCCGGTCATGAAATGAAACAAATCAATCAGGCACTTTCCATCAGCGTTGGGCTTGACCCGGCGTTTTTTAATGAAAGGAGATGTCATGATGAACGACAAAATCAAAATGTTTGAAAAGTACCCCGATGTAGTCGAGGTCGAACAATTAAGAGAAATGCTGGGCGGCATCAGCCGTAAATTGGCTTATAAACTGCTTGCGGAAAAGGAGATACATAGCGTTCGTATCGGACGAACCTATAAGATTCCGAAAGCATGTGTTATTGATTATCTGCTGGGTGAAGAAATGTGCCACATCAAGCTCGGCTGACCCGGATTTTTGTCTACCATTGACAAGAAAGCGTAGAAAAATCATGTGGATGATTTCAGCATAAAAGCATAGCTATCTCGTGCTTTCTGTGGTATTGTAGTACTGTCAATGGTAGGCAAATACGCTGTTATTTCGAAGGAGGATAGCACAATGATAACAGGATGCCTACAGAAAAAAAACAATACTTATTACGCTGTTCTTTATACCAAAGTGGACGGCAAAAGAAAAACTAAGTGGATTCCCACTGGATTGCCGGTTGAGGGAACCAGCGAAAGAAAAGCAAAAAAAGCCTTTGACCAGATCCGTTTGGAATATGAACGGGAACAGGAAGAAAAGGAACGTAAAGAAGCGGAAGAACGGGCCAGAGAACTGATTGAAGGAAAAAGGAACCCTCAGGCGGATGTTCTCTTTATGGATTACCTTCAAAAATGGCTGATTCAAGCAAAACCTACCATATCCAAGACCACGTTCAAAGGCTACCGCACCATGCTGGACAGCCGAATCAGCCGGTACTTTAAAGAACTGAATATTACCTTAGCGGAAGTTACGCCGCAGCATATTCAGGATTTTCATCAATCCATTTTTGATGAAGGGTATACGGCAAATACGGTGATTCACTATCATGCGGTGCTTCGCAGGGCGCTGCAGAACGCTGTGAAAAAGGGAATTATCAGCATCAATCCTGCCGACAGGGTGGACAGGCCGAAAAAGAATGTGTATCAGGCACAGTTTTATTCGGCGGAAGAAATGATGGCGCTGTTCGATGCGGTATCGGATGATCCCTTGGAAGTCTGTGTAAAACTGGCCGCTTACTATGGTCTGCGGAGAAGTGAAGTCCTTGGTTTGAAATGGGATGCGATCAACCTTGAACAAAAGACCATCTCCATCAAGCACAAGGTCATTGAGGACACGGTCGATGGCAAAGCAGTGGCTGTCGGCGAGGATGTGCTCAAAACCAAATCCAGCTTCCGTACACTTCCGCTGCTGCCATCCGTTGAAAAAATTCTGTGGGCGGAAAAAGAGAAGCAGGAAATGTACCGCAGATTGTTCAAGCGTTCTTACTGCCGGGACTATTTGGATTATATCTGCGTCGACCAAACCGGAAAGCTGATGCGTCCCAACTATGTAACGGAGCATTTTAGCTGGATACTCGAAAAAAACAACCTGAAGAAAATCAGGTTCCACGATTTAAGGCATTCATGCGCCAGCTTACTGCTCGCAAACGGGATATCCATGAAGCAAATCCAGATATGGCTTGGACATAGCACGTTCTCGACCACGGCGGATATTTACTCACATCTGGACTTCCATGCGCAGATCGAATCCGGACTGGTTATGGATGGCATGTTTGAAAAATCCAAGCGGGAAGAACCTATCGGACTTGAAATGGCTGAGTGATTTTCTACGAACTGCTGAGTCGAAACACGGCAAAGCCTTGTAAGATAAGGATTTTATAAGCATCCGTTTTCTACAAAAGCAGCAAAAACACCCTCAAAAGAGGGCGTAGAAAAGAGCGAAAAAAGAAAGAGCCTGCTGCAGACATTGACCGCAAACAGGCTCATGGCGGAGGCGGTGAGATTCGAACTCACGTGCCCGTGAGGACAACCTGATTTCGAGTCAGGCTCGTTATGACCACTTCGATACGCCTCCATATTCTATTTTAATACACCGAGCCTTTCGAAAAAGTCAAGGCAAAGTGTAGAAAAACCGTAGAAATCGGTAAAAAGCTAAATTTTCAAAATCCCGCAAACCCGCGAAAACTCAAGGGTTTCCCGCATTTTCAAAGCAACTGACCGAGTGGATTTCGAGTCAGGCTCGTTATGACCACTTCGATACGCCTCCATATTCTATTTTAATACACCGAGCCTTTCGAAAAAGTCAAGGCAAAGTGTAGAAAAACCGTAGAAATCGGTAAAAAGCTAAATTTTCAAAATCCCGCAAACCCGCGAAAACTCAAGGGTTTCCCGCATTTTCAAAGCAACTGACCGAGTGGATTTCGAGTCAGCCCCGTTATGACCGCTTCGATACCTCTCCATCTCTCATCA
>ENA-UOOE01000854-UOOE01000854.1-fermentation-metagenome-genome-assembly--contig:-NODE-854-length-27704-cov-10.687837_pt1 | contig 27704 bp, 23 predicted proteins | sample MGYA00245776_ERZ724021 | MGnify/ENA primary metagenome ERZ724021 (study PRJEB28704, sample SAMN03018321) | fermentation metagenome | biome: anthropogenic terrestrial biome; feature: soil; material... | reverse complement strand
CAACCAATTCTCCTTCATAGTTATCAACAATACTTTGATATGTTTGTTTTGCCAGTGTATTTTTACCCTTTTTGTAATAAACATCTCCAAGCAATACAATTGACTTTGCTAACCAAAACTCACTTGTTGGGTTGGCAGAATATTTCAGGATAAGTTTTTCGGTTTCATCGTATTTCTTATTATTAAAGGCTCTTTCAAAGAATATGTAATTTGCTTCTCCTGAGTATTCACCATTCTTTGATTTTTTCAATTTCTCAAATTCTTTTAAGGCAGTGGCTGTATCTCCTAATGTATAACTGCTTTTAGCAAATATCATAGTTGCTTCTTCATTTATTGAATTTGTGTTTTTGGTGTTGGCAAGCACTTTCTTTGCTGCTTCAATTGCCAATGCATAGTTTGACAAATAGAAATCTGTTCTCATTATTCCCAATTCTGCTATTGACTTATGGGAGTTTACTTCCGATTCTTTTTCCAATCGTTTGTATAGTTCGTTTGCCTGCTTATATTTTTCGGTTGCAAAACTTATTTCTGCTGCATAAAGTAAGGACTTTTCTGAAAAGACTCCTTTTGGACTTGAGCAGATAAACATATATGATTTTAAAGCTTCTTCCTTTTCATTGGCTTTTTTCAAACAATCGGCCAAATAGTAATGTGCATTAACAGCAAAGTAACCAACAGGGAATTTATCCAAATAGGTTTTAAATCCTTTAACTGCTCCTTCGCAATCTCCTTTCATATACACATTTTCAGCTGCTTCATAAGTTACAGAGTCTTCTTCATTAACTGTAAAATCAGCATTAGGAATTGTTTTAACATAATCGTAGTACTCATTAACCTTGTTTTGATTAACATAAATTGTTCTTATGCTTTTCATTCCTGCTTGTGATTCTTCTGTTGTTGGATAAGTTTTAACCAGTTTGTCCAAGGTTTTTAGAGCTAAATCATCCTTTCCTTCTTTATAGTATAACATTCCTATCTTGCTTATTGCTGATTTGGCATGTATGGATTGTGGATGTTCCTTAACTACCTTTTCGTAGGTTTGCATTGCTTTTTCATTTTGTTCCAAAACTAAATAGGAGTTAGCAAGTTCAAACAGCATACTTGCTTTATAAGAACTGTTTGGATAGGAGGCTATGGCTTTTTGTAAGATTCTTGATTTTTGTTCTGTATCTCCCATTGCTCCAACACTTAGGGCTTTTTGATAATTAGCATAATCAACATCTATCAAATCTGCTTTAATAACATAATCATATTCCTTCACTGCATTTGCAAAGTCTCTTTCAGTAAAATAGCAATCTCCCACTCTGTTGTGAGCATCGGATACAAGTTTTGGGTGTTCGTTCTTACTTGCATTTAGGAATAAGGTAAAATATTCTCTTGCCTTTGAATATTTCTTTTGCTTGAAGAAGTTATATGCCATTGAATAGTTGGCTTTTGAGTAATATATACTTTTCTTTGCGTTTGGTGTTTTGTAGAAAGAATTTAATTCTCTAATGGAACCTTCGTAGTTTCCCAATCTGTAAGAGGACTCGCCTCTAAGGAAATATGCTGCTGCTGTTAGGTTATCATCAATTGGGTTTTCCAAACTCTTATTAAACATTTCAATTGCTCCTTTATAGTTGCTTTCATTGAAAATTTCTATACCTCTGTTTAAAGCTACTCTTTGATATGCTTCATTTATTGCTTTACTTCTTTTTGGAAGTTCTTCAATAAGTTTTAATGCGTGTTGGTAGTTCTTACTGCTTGCATATAGCTGTGCAAGATATTCTTTCACTTCATTAATTTTGGTTGACTTAGGATATTTGTCGTAATATAGTTGGAAGGATTGTATTGTTTCGTTGAATGAGTTTGGAAGTTCGTAGGAAAGTTTTGCAAAGTTAAGTAGTGCGTCTTCTGTAATTTTTGGGTCAAAATCCAAATTATAAGCTTCTTGAAATGAAGAACGTGCTGATATTTTATCTCCTGTCATCAGGTATGAATATCCTAAATTGTAGATTGCATTTTGTGAAAGTGAATCTTTATTGGTGGAGGCTTTCAAAAGATAAGGTATTGCTTCACTATGTCTTCCACTTTTGTTTAAAACATAACCCAACAAATAATTTTCCTCTGGTGTACTTGCCTCATTGTCCTTAACTCCTTTTTCCAAATATTCAATTGCTTCTTCGTAGCGTTCAAGTTTGCAATAAGCCTCACCAAGCATTCTGTTTGTTTCTCCTGTTCGTTTTGAACTTGAAAGTCGGGAAAGCTCAGGTGCTTGTTTAACCAATTCTTGATAATTGCCTTGAATGTAATATATCTGTGAAATATAATAAGGGACAATTCCTTTAAAATTATTATCTTTCTGCAAGCTCTTAAATTCTTTTAAAGCTTGGTCGTATTTCTTTTCAGTGTAGAGAATATGAGCATTGTAGTAGGTTGAAGGTGATGAATATTTGCTTCTTGTGTCTTTCACTGCTTCAAAATTGGTTTTTGCCTTTTCAAAATCTCCTAAATTGAAATAGCAATATCCTATTTTGTAATTATACTCTTGCTTTTGTTCTTTGGTTAAACTTCCAAGCTCAATTTCTTGATAAGTGTCTATTGCTTCCTTGTAGTTATTTTGTTTTTGATAGAAATTGGCAAGGTTAAAATATGCTTCATTCTTTTTTGCATCATTTGGGAAAAGAGCCAAGAATTCTCTTATTTGCTTGTCTGCATCGTTGTTTTCCAAATTTGCAGCTGAGATGGCTTTGTAGAAATATGCTTCTGAAAGACTTGCATCTCTATTCTGCCTGTTCAAATCTATATAATTAACATAAAGTTGATATGCTGCTGCATATTTTTGCTGATTAAAAAGAGTTTTCGCATCGCTTAAAATGCGCTCTGGTTCTTTTAAAACTTCAGTCTTTTGAGCCATTAGTCCAAAAGATAGTATATTAGTTAAAAGAATTAGTGCAAAAAGTTTTCTATTCATAATTACATTATTTTTCAAGGGATAAAATTACATATTTAAAACGTAATAAAAGGTATTAAATGGTATATTTTTCAACATAAAAAAGTTAATAGATAAAACATTTATTTATTCAATAAATCATCTTACTAACTCCATATTCTATTTCTCCAAAAACATCAATCATAATTGAAAATAAGTCCATCATATTTGGAAATATGTCCATCATATTTTCATTTATGTCCATCATATTTTTATTTATGATGGACTTATTTTCAAATATGATTGAGTTTTTAGAGATTAGATGTTGAGGGGTTTAGGGAGCTTAAGGTCTTTAAGGACATTAATGTCTTTAGACTCCTTATTTCACTTAATTTACTAACTCCTTACTTTAAATTTTTCTTTCTTTACTTTAATAAATTCTTTCTTGATTCTATTTTACTGAAACAGCGTTTTATTTTTCTCTTTCTTCATATAGAAAATTACATTGAAAATAAAGCAAAAAAAAGCTTATCCCAAAATTTCAGAATAAGCTTTAAGAAATACATTATTGAAAATAAACAAAGAAGCAGATTATTTATTTAGTTAATTATTGTTCTATTTTCCTCTAACTACAGCTACTGTGCCATTCTTTGATTGAATTCTTCCGTCTCCATCTTTATATACCAAATACCAAACATAACTTCCATCAGGAACATAAGTTCCATCTTTTAATTTACCATCCCAACCTGCTTTTTCATATGTTGAGCCTTCTTTATTATCTGTGTAGAAAATTCTTTCTCCCCAACGATTATAAATACTAAATTCATACTCAACAGGAGTTGATGTAATTGGCACAAAATAGGAATTAGCATTTCCTGCTCCTGGAGTAAAGGCACTTGGAACATAAATTCCAAAGTCTGGCTTAACAATTATTTTTCCTCTTGCAGTGTCTGGACACATAGCCTCATTATAAGCAACAAGAATAACATCATACTCTGCTTCAATATTATTTGGATAGGTGTGATAACCATTTTCTAAAGTTGAAGTTGTTCCATCTCCAAAGTCCCATAATCTTGAAAAGTCATTTGCAGTTTGATCACTAAATTGAGTTTGAGAATTAATGAAAGTTAGTTTATTTGGATTTAATGACATTCTTGCATCTACTGCTGGATAAGCTTGAACACTTACTTCTCCATCTGCCTGACAACCATTTGCATCGATTATTGTTACATGATATGTAGTTTGACAAGTTGGCATTGCAACAGGATTTAGGGATGTATTGTTTTGTGCCAATCTAATATCTGCAGGGGTTGAAGTCCATATGCAAGAAGTGGCATTTGTACAAGATAAAATTATACTGTCTCCTTCACAAATTTTGTCCTTATCTGAAGTAACTACTGTTGTTGCAGTATTCTTTGAGAATTGTATATTTCTTGTTATTGATCTGCCACACTCATCCGAAGCTGTTATTGTTACTATTATTGGCTCTGTTATGGTTATGTAATTAGTATCTGAAATTGGGTTTTCTCCAATTGGGTTGCCATCTGGGTCTTGCCATGAATAAGAAACATTTCCAATTCCATTATCAACTTTAATAAATACCATTTCTCTTTGTGGCAAAACATCATCACAATAAACCTTATTATCTGAGATATTAGTTAATACAAAATTTTCAGGAACAACTGCATTTATTGTTATTGTATCATCAACAGAACATTGTGTTCTTGCTTCTGTAATTAAATACATTGTTTTTACTTGGCCTGGAACATCAGAAGGATTTGAAACAAAATTAATGGTTACCTCAGCAACAGTATCTCCAACAGGAAAAGTTAGAGTATTTCCAAAAGGAAGATAATCTACTCCTTCAACCATATCTCCTTCCACTCTAAAAGTGTAGGCATCTCCAGCTTCTGCAGGTCGATTAAGAGTTGTTCTAACAGTTGTTGAAGAACAACTTGCTTTTAGAATAGCATCTTCGCCAACAATTACGCCTCCTAACTGTGCACTAAGTTGGAATTCATCAACTTTAAATGAATTTGCTCCAAGAAAAACAGCAGAAGGTAATGAATGGTCACTTACATTACAAGTTGCCATTTCAATTCTATATTTATAACATGGTGCAACATCTACCCTTTTAGTTTCTAAAGCAATCGTATATCCTATCATTCTATTGCATGTTTCTGATGATTGCAGAATATGTAGATGAGTATTTGATAAAACACATGGTTGAACTGAACCACTTGCATTACCACTATTAACAGTATTGATTGTAACTGGGAGTTCAGGATTTGAACCTGGAATAATTGCAATATTTTCGTTTATGTAAGGTGTAACTCCTCCAACATTTACAAAATTTCCATTTTCATCAAAAGGTCCTGAAATAAAAAATCCAAAAGCATCATTAAATTGTGAACATACATAACTTTGATATTCATCACTTGCAAAAACATATTTAAAAGAAACTCTATCTCCTTGAGGAACAAAATCAAAACTCAAAACTCCAACATCATTCATTGGGTAATTCAGACCTAATTGCTGCAATAAATAATACAGTGAAGGAGAAACATTATTCCCATCACTTGCAGGAGTAGTACTATAACCAGCAGGAGGTTGATTTGGTGCAGCAGCATTTAATATATCTCCGGTAGCAATAATTAATCCACTATTAAGTTTAATATTTTGACCCGAAGTATCAATATTTGTAAAAGTTCCAAATTGATTAGAATTAACATTTAACTGCCCGTTAAACCTAACATTTGAGACCTCAACTCCTCCTCCTAAAAAATAGTTTTCAACAACACTTTGAGCTGATTGCCCATTTTGAGAAGTACACACTACCTGCGCCTTAATAAAAAAGGGAAAGGCTAACAACAAAAGAAATAATACTTTTTTCATCTTGAATGAATTTTGTAATATTAATAATCAATGCACAAAGGTAGTAAAAAATTTATCTTTACATTGATATAACCCTTAAAAATAAAAATTTGTTTAATTTTGCCATAGAAATTTTTTAATTTTTTGGTTTGAAAAGAAAATCCATATTAGCAAAAAAGGTACTTAAACCTTTCTATAATTTATACTTAAAACTTTATCTTGATGATAATAAAGATAAAGATAATTTTACTTTTGACAGATTTCCAATTAGAAAAACAATTGGATTAGGTCATGATGCATCAGATATTATGACTGCAAGAGTAGATATTTTAGCCCTTGAGGCTTCCACTCCTTTCAATAAAGTTATGGAGACAATTGCTCAAAGTGGATTCTCAAGAATTCCTGTTTATGAAAAGGAGCTTGATCAAATTAAAGGAGTTTTGCATGTTAAAGATTTGTTCAAATACTTATACACTGATAAGGATTTTGAATGGAGCAAAATTATCAGAGAACCTTTTTTTATTCCAGAGACTAAAGATGTTAATGATTTATTGAAGGAGTTTTTGGAAGAAAAACGTCATCAGGCTATTGTTGTTGATGAATTTGGATTTGTAATTGGTATTGTTAGCTTGGAAGATATTTTGGAAGAGATTGTTGGAGAGATTAGCGATGAATTTGATCATCTTAAACCTTCATTAGTTACTAAACTTGGGAAGAAAACCTATATGTTTACTGGAAAAATCAGTATTAATGATTTCTGTAAGGCTATTGGGCTTCCAGATGATAAAGTGTTTGAAGAAATTAAAGGAGATGCTGATACTTTGGCTGGTATGTTAATTGAAATTGCTGGATATTTGCCTAAAAAAGGTGAAACTATAAAGTTCGATAACTATTTTTTCATAATTGAAAAAGCCGATAACAGAAAAATTGAACGTGTTAAATTAATAGTTAAATAATAATGAAAATCAAATATATTTTTATCATTTTATTAAGCCTGATTGGGTTTGCTGGTTGTTCTAATGATCAAAACACTACTCCAAAACCAAAAACATATTTTCGTATTGATATTCCGAAACCAAAATACATAACATTTGACACTTTATCTCTTCCTCTTACTTTTCAATATCCCGATTATGGAGTTATTGAAGAAAAGCAGGATAAGAATTCAGATATTAATTGGTTTAATATTGCCTTTAATGATTATGGTTGCAAGTTATATATGACCTTTGTTAAATTGAATAGCAACATTAAGTTAGATACACTGGTTAATGACAGCTATAATTTTACTAAGGAGCATGATAAATTCTCAAGTGGAGTTATTGAAAAAGAGTTTGTAAATAATAAAGATAAGGTTTATGGTTATTTATTCGATATAAAAGGTTCTCAAGTTGCTTCCCCTTATCAGTTTTATGTTACTGACAGTTCTAAATACTTTCTTCGTGGAGCTTTATATTTTGATTACAAAGCGAATAATGATTCACTTTCTCCAATAATCAATCGAATTAAAACAGATATTGATTATATGATTTCTACTTTAAAGTGGAAATAATAATGCTATAAAAAATAAACTCCGTTTAAGTTAAATAAACGGAGTTTAAAGAAAGCTAAGAAATAATCTTAGGTGTTTTTATTCTGAGTCTTTTTGTTCTGATTGATTTTCTGTTTCAGCTTCATTTTCTTCTTTAAGGTCAATTAGTCCTTTGCTGTTTAGCAAATTGTACCAAGTGAATAGTTTTTTCATATCTGAAACATATACTCTTTCGCTATCGAAGTTAGGAACTACTTCAGACATATATGCAATTAACTTCTTTGAGTCAGATTTTGGATCGATACAATCTTTACCATCTTCTTTTTTGTATATTTCTTGAAATACTTTAACTAATGGTATATCATCATCAATTGTAAATATACTAATATCTTGCAATGAGCTAATCTTTGCATTTGCAAAAGCGGTTTGACGTTTTCCATCTAATAAAGATTCTATTAATGCTCCACTTTTTGCTTGTGAAATCAATGTAAATAGTCCTGGCTTACCTGATATTGACAATATCTTACTTAAATCCATACTTAAAAAATTATTAGTTTATAAAATACTTAGTTAGTTTATTAAATTACTTCTATTATTTCTTCCCAAATTTCAACCTTATCTCCTTTACGAATTTTCTTTCGCTTTTGATATTCCACCTCTCCGTTAACCTTTACTTCTCCTTCAACTACCAATTCCTGTGCCAAAGCTCCGTTATCAACCATGTTTGTTGCTTTCAAAAGTTGAATTAAATGTATATATTCTTGATCCTTTCTTAAAGGAAACTGTGTTTTCATTATTCTATTTTATTAAAGGGTGCAAAAATACAATTTTATGGATATGTTAACGCTATTCTTGCTAATTTATTTAGTTCTATATAAAAAAAGAGCTCTTATTTTTATAAGAGCCCTTTCTAAGATTGATTTATTTGTTATTTTGTAACTCTTTCAAGCCATTTAACCATACCAAGCATTACTCCCATTGAAATCAAACATACAATTAAGAATACTAACCAACAATATTCAATAGACCAAGCATTATACATAACAGGTCCTAACCAAATAAGAAGATTACCTACTGCAGTAGCACCAAGCCATAACCCTTGACAAAGTCCAAGAAGATGTTTTGGAGCAACCTTAGAAACAAATGATAATCCAAGTGGAGAAATAAATAATTCTGCAACAGTTAAGAAGAAATATGTTACAATAAGAACCCACCAACCTGCTTTCATTCCTTCTGATGTGGCAACATCCAATGCTCTAAACTCTTCTCCTGAAGGATAACCTTGTACATAAGAGAATATAGTCAAGAACAAATAAGCAACACCTGCTATTGCCATCCCTATTGCAATCTTTCTTGGAGTAGAAATATCTTTACCTTTTCTTGCCAAAGCACCAAATATAGCCATAATGATAGGAGTAAGAACAATAACAAAGAATGGATTAACTGCCTGCCAAATTTCTGGAGCAATTGCATCTGTTTTCACAAAGTCTCTGGCAAATACAGAAAGAGATTGTCCGTTTTGATGGAATGAAAACCAGAAAAATATAGCAATACCAAGCACAGCAAACAATGCATAAAGTCTTTGTTTGATTTCTTTTGCCATAGCTTGCTTTTCTTCAGCAGTATAAGAAATAGTCTCTGTAGATTCTTTTTTAGCAGGGTTTGGAAATGTTTTTTTGTTATATAGGAATATTACAAGAGAAATAATCATTGCTGCAACAGATGCGAAGAAAGAAAAATGCACTCCTTGATTGAAAACTTCAAGGTAAGCAGATGGATCAAATGTTGTTCCATTAATTGTTGCTGCTGTTGATAATTCTTGATATTTAGCAGTTTGTTCACCACCATTAATTACTTTATGGCAAAGTTCAGGAAGATTTGCATTATAAATAAATCCATTGGTTTTTAACCACCATTGTCTTAACAAAGGTGCAATAAATGGAGCTACCAAACCTCCAATATTAATAAACACATAAAATATTTGAAAACCAGAATCTCTTTTACTCTTAGCAATTTTTAACTGTTCTGGACCTTCTTTTGCAGCTTCAGTTTCTAAGTTATCATACATTTGTCCAACGATTGCTTGAAGATTACCTTTAAACAAACCATTACCAAATGCAATTAATATCAAAGCCAAACAAGTAAAAGGCAGCAACCATGCTTCATTTGTAGAAGTTGCTGTAATAGGTATAGCTAATAGGATATAACCTAATGCCATTATTATCAAACCTTTTTGGATAGTACCTTTGTAGTTTTGTGTACGGTCGGCAATAATACCTCCAACAAGACTCAATATGTAAATTGCACTATAGAATACTGAATATATTACTCCAGATACTCCATCAGATAAACCAAATTTAGAGCAAAGAAATAACAATAAAACAGCATTCATAATATAGTAGCCGAATCGTTCTCCCATATTACTTAGGGCTGCCGTAATAAGCCCTTTTGGATGACTTTTAAACATAGTTTGTGTTTTTAATTATTAAATAGTTTTAATTTGAATTTTGATTTTAACGTGCAAATATACTGCAACTTATTTTAAGTACCCAATTTAAAAGGCAATTTTATGGAATAATTTTAGTATTTTTGCTCAAAATAAGGGGATAAGAAGATTTTATTATGGCGAAAACTTTCTCAGAAAATATAATTTTAGGGATTGACCCAGGAACAAATGTGTTGGGATATTCGGTGATTGAACAAAAGGGAAAGCAAATTACTTTATTAGAAATGAATGTCTTGAAACTTGGTAAAATTAAGGATATGTCAACAAGAATGAAAGAATTGTTTGATATTATTGTTACTATTATTGACAAGTATAATCCCGATATTCTTTCTATTGAAGCTCCTTTTTTTGGCAAAAATGTTCAGTCGATGCTTAAGTTAGGAAGGGCTCAGGGATTATGTATTGCGGCTGCTTTCTCAAGGAGTATTCCTTTTGTGGAGTATTCGCCAAGAAAGATTAAGCAGTCAATAACTGGAAATGGGGCTTCCTCCAAAGAGCAGGTTGCTTTAATGTTGCAAAGGATGGTGGAGTTTGATATGCCTAAATACTTGGATGCAACCGATGCTTTGGCTGTTGCTATTTGCCATTTTCATTGTCAGGATAATCCTTTCCCCACAGTTTCAAAGGCTAAGAAACAAAGCTCAAAAGCTGCTTGGGGTTCTTTTGTGGAGAAGAATCCTGATAAGTTGGTATAGGGTTTTGAGGTTAGAGTTAGGGTTTAGGCTTTGTCGTTTTTGCCTTGTAGGATGATTACTATTTCTCCTTTGATGGTTTTTTGTGAGAAATAAGCTATTAGTTCTCTTAGTGTCCCTCGTTTATTTTCTTCGTAAAACTTGGATAATTCTCTGCTTACTGAGGCTCTTCTTTCTTGACCAAAGTATTCGGAAAAGGAAGTTAATGTTTTTATAAGTCGGTGTGGTGATTCATAAAATATCATTGTTCTCTCCTCTTCAACTAAGGATTCTAACTTTGTTTGTCTTCCTTTCTTATGGGGTAAAAAGCCTTCAAAACAAAACCTATCACAAGGAAGTCCTGAGTTAACAAGGGCAGGTACAAATGCTGTTGCTCCTGGCAAACACTCCACTTCTATTTCATTTTTAATACATTCTCTCACTAATAGAAACCCTGGATCTGATATTCCTGGCGTTCCTGCATCTGTGATTAAGGCTATGGATTTCCCAAATTTAATCTCCCCAACCACTCGTTCTACTTGCTCATGTTCATTAAATAGATGATGTGCTTGCAGGGGTGTTTTTATCTCAAAATGGTTAAGTAGGGGTCTTGAGGTGCGAGTGTCTTCTGCAAGTATTAAATCAACTTCTTTCAAAACTCTTATGGCTCGAAGCGTAATATCTTCAAGATTTCCAATTGGTGTGGGTACAAGATAAAGCTTAGCCATTGATGTTTTATTAGAAAGGTTTAAATCCTATTATCTCTCTTACTTCTTTAATAGTTTTTCGAGCTGATTCTCTTGCTTTTTCAGAGCCTTGATTAACTACTTGTTTTAAGTATTCTGAGTTATTTTCAATTTCCAATATTCTTTCTCTAAATGGTGTTGTGAAAGCAATCATATCTTCTGCTAATTGTTTCTTCATATCACCATAGCGAATTGAGCAGTCTTTGTATTTTTCTTCAAAGAATGAAACTGTATCATTGCTTGATACTAATTTCATTAATGAGAATATGTTTTCTATCTCTTGACTTTTAGGTTCATTAGGAGTTGTTGGACCTGAATCAGTTTTTGCCCTCATTATCTTCTTTTTCAAAACTTCTGGCTCATCAATTAAAAATACAGCATTGCCTTCTCCTTCCGATTTCCCCATTTTACCACTTCCATCCAATCCAGGAACTTTTACCAATTCATTTCCAAAATTATAAGCCAAAGGTTCTGGGAAATAATCCACATTATACATTCTGTTAAAACGTCCAGCAAATGTTCTTGTCATTTCCAAATGCTGTTCCTGGTCTTTTCCAACTGGAACATGAGTTGCCTTATGAATTAATATATCAGCAGCCATTAAGGTTGGATAAGTTAATAAACCTGCATTAACATTATCAGGTTGCTGGCGTACCTTATCCTTAAATGAAGTAACTCTTTCCAATTCTCCTAAATAAGCATTCATATTTAGGTACATATATAATTCTGAAATCTCCGGTACTTCGCTTTGAACATAAATAGTTGCTTTATCTGGATCTAATCCACAAGCCAAGTATTGTGAAAGAATTATTCTAACATTATTATGTAAATCCTTTGGATTAGGATGAGTTGTTAGAGAATGATAGTCTGCAATAAAGAAGTAACATTTATGTTCTTCCTGCAATGAAATAAAACTTTTTAAAGCGCCAAAGTAACTTCCTAAATGTAAATTACCTGTTGGTCGCATTCCACTTACTATTAATTTGTTCATCCTAATTCCTATTTTAATGGATTGCAAAGATAGGATATTTTCATAAAGTGTAAAATAAAACATATTGCAATTTTATTATATGATTATGAAAAATACTATTTCTGAATATATGGAATTTACAATTCTACATTAATTACATATATTAAATTTTGTTAAATATTTGAATATTTGAAGTCATTTCTGTACATTTGTCAAAAATCATTTTCAAACAATTAACACCTTTGAATTATGAGAAAAACATTATTATTTATTCTGTCATTAGGACTTCTAACATGTTCTTACGCTCAATTGAAAGTAACAAACAATGGTAACGTAGGAGTAGGAACGAACAACCCAACAACAAAACTTGAAGTTTATGGAGAAGGTTTCGTAAACTCTAATATTGGTCAATGGGGGCGTTCTTTTTGGGTTAAAGTAAATAGACCAAATGCTTGTGCATATCATCTATGGAGCTCTACAAAGGGACGTGATGTTTTTTATGTTTGTGAAGCAGGATATCTTTTTACATTACGTGGCGGATATTTTGGTTCAGATATTAATTTAAAAGAAAATATTCAACCAATAGAATCTCCTCTTCAAAGATTAATGTTGCTTAATGGAGTAAGGTATCAGTTTAAGGACGACAAAGAAGAATATAGACTTGGATTAATTGCTCAAGATGTAGAACAGGTTTTTCCTGAAGTAGTAAAAACAATGCCTGACTCTGTTAAGGCTATAGCATATACTGACTTAACTGCCGTTACAATAGAAGCAATAAAAGAGCAACAAAGACAAATAATCTCGTTGCAAGAAGTTATCACAATGCAAGAGAAAGATATTCTTTCATTAAAAGAAATTGTACAATCGTGTTGTGGGATAGAGCTAAATATGTTGCAAGACAACATAGATAGCATAGCTACCAAATCAAGTGCCACTTCTGATGAAATCATTGATGCTATATTATTTGATAATACCCCTAATCCTTTTAATGAAAATACAGAAATCAAATTCAAGATTCCTTTAACTTTTTCCACTGCAAAGCTTGTAATATACAATCTACAGGGATTAGAAATACAAAACTACAATATTACTCAAGGAGGAAATAGAAGTGTTACTATTCAAGGTTCTCTTCTTGCTGCAGGAATGTATCTGTATTCATTATTTGTTGACAATACTTTGATAGATACTAAACGTATGGTATTAACCAAGTAAATAAGAATTGCTATGAAAAGACATTATATTTACTTGTTGATACTTATTGTTTCAATAAATGTGGGGTTCTCGCAAACACCAATTAATGACTTAAATTGGGATATTCCATGCTTTGAAGATAACTTTGATGCCGCTCCTTTAAATAGAAATAAATGGTTAACGGCTCCTCCTTGGGGTACTTGTATTGAAGTAGAAGCAGAGGGCACAGACCCTAATGATGGAGGAAATGAACATATTTTTACTAACGGTATTTTAAATTTAATCTCAAGAAATGATCCTGGAAGATGTTTTATGTGGGAACAAATGATTAATGGAACTATGACTAAAGTATATCATAATAAAGATTATAAAACTGGGACAATCTTAACAAAAGACACATTTAAATATGGTTATTTCGAAACATCTATTAAATTACCACAATTAGATAATATAACACAAACAGGGAAAGGTTTTGGCCCAGCATTTTTTTTATGGCCAATTTATGGATATGAAGGCACAAATCTTATTTGGAGTGAAATTGATATATTTGAAATAGATGCATATCACAATATCTACACTTATAATATTCATTACGAAGATTCTACTATAGATAATCATCATGATTTACCTACATGGAGTGTATCAAAAGAATTAGGAATTATTCTTGATCCAAGAATAAGCAACCCTTTTTGGAATCCTATTGACTTCAACACTTTCCATAAAATAGCATGTGAATGGTCTCCAACCCATATTAAATTTTATTTAGATGATAATTTGGTTTTCTCAACACATTGTCGTTATGCTGATAAGTTAATACCAATGAGCGTCTGGTTAGAAATACTTACACCTACCAGTACGAGATCTTTTGAGCCAAATACCTTGTTCCCTTATGCAATGGAGGTAGACTATGTGAAAGTTTATAAATTAAAAATGGATTGTGATAATGATTTTTACTCAAGATTTGGTTATGCAAATTTTGATCATGCTGTTAAAAGGTATATTGAATTAAGTTCCCCTATTCCTATGAGACAAAACTTTTCATTTAGAGCTACACAAAGTATAGATTTGAATGAAGGTTTTGAAGTTCCTTTAGGAAGTTCTGTTTATATTGATAACAATGTATGTGAATAACAAATAATATTATATTATGAAAAAACTTATCTTCTTAGCAATAATGATAATTGTTCCATTTTTTTTCTTTTCTTGCGAAAAAGATATAGAATTACAAGAAGGTCATTATACTCTTGAAGTTAATGGTCGCTATTCTTTGAATGGTGTAGATTATGAAGATTATAATAGAATATCATATATGCAACTTTCAAAAGTTGGTACTGATACTTATGAGATTTATGAACTATGTGAAGGAGAAATAGCATCTCCAAAGTCATTAATATATGTTTATGATGATGGAAGAGTTGGTGGGGAAATTTATCTTGTTGGTGGTTATGGAAGTATTGAAGGAAATATTAACGAAAATAAAATCACAGGAACATTTAAGGGTACTTATATTGCTTTTTGGAGAGGACCTATGGCGGGTTCGGACACTGTTCCTATGAATGGAAATTTCTTAATGGAATATCACTACGAGTATCCTCAATAGCTTTTGCATTCAAAACAAATTGTGCATTAATAGAATATTATCAAAAGTACATTTTTGTTAGTTGTTAGTAATATTTATTCTTGTAAAAAAGATTATTTGCTATCGTAAAATTTATTCTTTTATAATTGGAAAATATTAATAGGGATATTGAAGTGAATACACTTTATATATCCCTTATTTTTTGTTTATTAAACATAAAACAGCTATAAGAAGATCCTAAAAGCAAAGTTCTCTAAAAGTAAATCGGTGTACTTACGATGTGCAAATAGGTATACATTAAATGTGTAAATAGAGCGATTTACAAGTGCAAAGTACGCGATTTACTGATGGCAAATCTATGTTTTACTATAATTAAACTCACTATTTATTTGCAAGAAGTATAAGATTTGGAGATATCTATCAATGATTTTGTAAAAATATTTGACTTTTATATTACCATTATGTAACTATATTTTTGTGCATACGTACCAAAAAGTACAACAATCAATTTATAATATTTAACTTAGAAAGAAGGAGGTTTTTATGACTATGTTATTCGTACGCGTATGGCGTAAAATTACAGTTGGAGCTTTACCAGGAATGAAGTTTTTGCTTAGACAAAAAAGAAAGAAGCCAATTACTCAAATGCAAATGGCTGAAAGGGTTGCTGAAACTTCTGCAATGTCAAAAGGAGACATCTATGGTGTCATAATGCAATACGAGACTGTAATGGCTTGGGAGTTATTGGAAGGAAATCCTGTTCAGCTTGGTAGTATTGGAGTGATTTCTCCTGAGTTTAGTGCTAAAGCAGTAAACACTTTGGACGAAGCCAATGCCAACACAATTAGGAGAAAGTATATTAAGTTACGCGTCTCCAAGAAGTTTAATGAGCTGGCAAAACAAATCCCAGTTGAGTATGACAACAACGAAGATATTAAAGGTTTGCAACTTGGAAACCCAGAATCACCATCTAATCCATAAAAGCTTCGGCACTTTAAATCAAAGTTTTAGATTAAAGGCAGTTTGAATTGACTGCCTTTTTTTTGTTGATTTTGGATTAATAAAAGCTTGGGGGCATACATCCTAAAGGTCTATTGCTGTCATCCTTTATCCGTCAGTTAAAACTGACGGCAATAGACTGTTGGAGTATTGTAAATAAGCTCTGTTATTTATTATGATTTCTAATAGAATAACCAATAAGACTATCCTTCTTAAAATAAAATGTAGTATCTTTCTTATGATAAATACTATCTATATGACTTGCAGTATCACTAATCAACTCAAAAGACTCCCTATCATTAATTGTATTAAGCCATCTTTCTTCCTTTTGTTTAATGATATAACCATATATTAAAGTCATTAAAAAAGCTGTAGTTGCAACATTATTACTACATTTGAGGCTTTTACTGTTCTTTCTTTTTTCATAATTTGCCAATTGATTTGATTTCAAAATAAGAATATTGTAAAATATAATTTATGGCAAAGTTACAAATTAAATTTTCCTATGCAAAATTTTATAGTTATTACCAAACTTTCACAATCCAATGTAGATATGATTTAAGATTAAAGGCAGTTTGAATTGACTGCCTTTTTTTGTTGGTTTGAGGCTTTGGGAAAAAAGATTTGAAATAATTGAAATTTTGTATTGAGAAATAGAATACTTTTATTTATCTTTGCAGTATCTAAAATTAATTTTAAATATAACTAAATAATATATGTGCGGAATAGTTGGCTATATTGGGCATAAAGAAGCTTTTCCAATTTTAATAAAGGGATTAAAGCGTTTGGAGTACAGAGGTTATGACAGTGCAGGAGTTGCGCTTTTGAATAGCAATTTAGAACTTAATGTTTATAAAACCAAAGGAAAGGTTAAACAATTGGAGGCATATTGCAATGGTAAAGATATTAGTGGAAACATTGGAATTGCTCACACAAGATGGGCAACTCATGGAGAGCCAAACGATAGAAATGCCCATCCTCACTACTCACAATCAGAAAATTTAGCATTAATTCATAATGGTATAATTGAGAATTATCTTAGTATTAAGAAACTTCTAATTAGTGAAGGTTATAGTTTTAAGAGCGATACAGACACTGAAGTATTGGTACATTTAATTGAATATGTTAAAAATCGCTACAAGTTAGACCTTTTTGATGCAGTTAAAAGAAGTCTTAATTTTGTGGTTGGAGCTTATGCAATTGGAGTTATTGAAAAAGGAAACAGTGACACCTTAGTTGCAGCTCGTAAAGGAAGTCCATTGATTTTAGGAGTTGGCGAAGGAGAATTCTTTTTAGGTTCAGATGCCACTGCAATAATAGAATATACTTCAAATGTTATTTATTTGAATGATGAAGAAGTGGCTGAATTACGTCTTGGTTCCAGTCCAAAGATTCGTACTTTAAAAGATCAAGAAGTAAATCACGAAATTAAAAAGATTGAGTTAGCACTTGAAGATATTGAAAAAGGAGGATATCCACATTTTATGTTAAAGGAAATACACGAACAGCCAAAGAGTTTGGAAATGTGTATGAATGGTCGTTTGAATAGAGAATTGATGGAGATTAAACTAAGTGGGATAACTGATAATATTGAACGCTTCCGCTCTGCAAAGAGAATTTTAATAACTGCATGTGGAACATCATGGCATGCAGGACTTATAGGTAAATATTTAATAGAAGAACTTTGTCGAATACCAGTTGAAGTTGAAGTTGCATCAGAATTAAGATATCGCTATCCTGTAATTAATAAAGACGATATTTTAATCCCTATTTCACAATCAGGAGAAACAGCTGACACCTTAGCGGCAATAGAACTTGCCAAAGAACAGGGAGCATTTATATATGGAATATGTAATGTTGTTGGCTCATCAATAGCAAGAGCAACTGATAGCGGAACCTACACACATGCTGGACCAGAAATAGGAGTTGCCTCCACCAAAGCCTTCACAACTCAGGTTGCAGTACTTACAATGATGGCATTAACACTTGGTAAAGAACTTGGTACAATTAGTCAAGAAAGATATAAAAAGACAGTTCAAGAACTTTCAGAAATCACACATAAAATTGAAAAAATACTTTTATTAGATAAAGAGATAGAGAAAATTTCCACAGTCTTTACCTATGCACGTAACTTTATGTACTTAGGTCGTGGATATAATTATCCAGTTGCTTTGGAAGGAGCTTTAAAGCTTAAAGAAATTTCATATATACATGCTGAAGGTTATCCAGCAGCAGAAATGAAGCACGGACCTATTGCACTTATTGATGATGAAATGCCAATTGTAGTAATCTCTCCTAAAGTTAGAATATATGATAAGGTAGTAAGTAACGTTCAGGAAATAAAAGCTCGTAAGGGAAAAATTATTGCAATAGTAAATGAAGGTGATGTTGACGTTAAGAAGATGGCAGACTTTTGTATAGAAATACCTTCTACTGATGAATGCTTAACTCCTCTTTTAACTGTCATTCCTCTTCAAATACTCTCCTACTATATTGCTTCAATTAAAGGCAGAGATGTTGACCAACCACGCAATTTAGCAAAGAGCGTAACAGTAGAATAGGTCTTTTTAGACTACTAAGCCATTAATTTAAACTAATTAGAAATGAACCTAACTCAAAGTGATATTGAGCAAATTGAGGCTCATGGATTAAGTGTTGATGATGTTCAAACTCAGTTTATGAACTTCATTACAGGTTTCCCATTTGTTCAACTGTCAGAAGCTGCAACCATTGATAATGGGATACTAAAGCTTAATGAAAAAGAATCTGAAGAAGCAATTCAATATTTTCAAAATAATAAAGACAAACATTCTATTTTAAAATTTGTACCTTCTTCAGGTGCTGCAACCAGAATGTTTAAGGATTTATTTGAGTTTTCTGCACTTTACATGGGACTTCAATACACATTAAAAGAATTTCCAGAAGCTAAGAAAACCATAGATAATCTAAACAAATTCGCCTTTTTCGATGAATTAAAACAAAGATTTGAAGCTCATTCTGTTTCCTTAGAAGAATATTTAGAAAGAGGAGACTACACTACTATAATAAATTACATACTTACAGAAATAGGACTCAATTACGGAAAACTGCCTAAAGCTCTAATTCTTTTTCATAAATATCCCGAAGATAAAGAAAGGAAATACCGCTATGCAATAGAAGAGCACTTTGTTGAAGCAGCCAACTATTGCAAGGATGAAAACAAAGAAGTCAATATTCATTTTACAATTTCAATTGAACATAAAGAAGAATTTGAAAGAGTTTTAAAAGAGATTCAACCTTACTATGAAAAGCTTTTTGATGTTAAATATAATATTTCATTTTCTTTTCAAAAGCAGAGTACAGATACTATTGCTCTCAATCAAGACAACACATTAGCCTATGATAAAGATGGGAAAATCATCTTTCGCCCTTCTGGACATGGAGCTTTAATTGAGAATTTAAACGACATTAAAGGTGATATTATCTTTATTAAGAATATCGATAATGTTGCTCACGACAGATTTAAAAACTCAACTTACAAATACAAAAACCTAATTGCAGGTATTCTTCTTCAAACTCAAGAGAAAGTATTTTCTTGTCTAAAAGCTTTAGAAAAAGGTAAACTCAATTCCCAAGAACTTGTAGATATAATTGAATTAACCAATAAATTAGGAATTGGATTAAGCAAGGAAGAAACCTCAGAAAATAAATCAGAGGATATATTAAAACAAGTTTTCAATAAACTAAACCGACCAATTAGAGTATGTGCAATGGTCAAAAACGTTGGCGAACCTGGAGGAGGGCCATTTTGGATTGAGAATAATGGAGTAAGGAGTTTACAAATTGTGGAAAAAGCTCAAGTAGATTTACTGAACGAAACACAAAAAGAAATCTTCTCTAAGGCAACACATTTCAACCCTGTTGATATAGTTTGTGGAGTTAGAGACTATAAAGGGAATAACTTCAATCTGACTGATTATGTGGACGAAACCACAGGTTTTATTTCAACAAAGTCAAAAGACGAAGAGCTTATAAAAGCACAAGAATTACCCGGATTATGGAATGGAGCAATGGCAGATTGGATAACAATTTTTGTGGAAGTGCCACTTGAAACGTTCACTCCTGTTAAAACAATTAATGATTTACTAAGAGAAGAACACCAAGAAAAATAATTAAAAAAACTTAAAAAGCCACACTTTAATCCAATAAATAAAAAATTATATCGTTTTTTCCCTATCTTTGCCGATTATAAAATTTATCATACACAAAATAATATCGCATGACTTATAAATCAAAATTCGTTTTATCAATCTCAATGCTTTGCATGTTACCTGTTTTTCTTATGGCTCAATTGCCAAGCAAAGACGGAATTCATGAAAGAGGCATGATGAAAAATAGAACAAACGTAGATAAAGAAAGTTCAGAATATCAAATTGGAATAATTAAAGATACTACTCGTTTTCGTAAATCCTTAATGAAATTTGTTGGAACAAGTCTTGTTTATGACGATGCAGCAGAAAATGAAGACGATATCCTAAAGGAAGCTTTACCAACTACTACATCTATTCATCGTAAAAAGACAGACTTTTCTAATCTAAATGACGCAATAAACCTACCTCTTGTTGATAACAGATCTAAGAAATTTTATTCTTTCCCAAGTGAAGGAGTTAAAGTTTCATCTCGTTTTGGTCCAAGAAGAAATCGTTACCACTATGGAATTGACCTTAGTTTAAGAACAGGAGAACCAATAAAAGCAATGTTTGATGGTAGAGTTAGAGTTGCTAAAAGAGCTGGAGCTTACGGAAATTTAGTTGTTGTTGAACACGATAATCAATTAGAAACATATTATGCTCACCTTTCAAGAATAAACGTTGCTCCTGGAGATGAAATTAAAGCAGGAGAAGTTTTAGGATTGGGAGGAAGCACAGGACGTTCAACAGGACCTCATCTTCATCTTGAAATTCGTTATCAAGGTGCAGCTATTAATCCTGAAGATGTAATCAACTTTACTAATTTTGCTCTTTTAGATGATAATTTAACTCTTACTAAAGATAATTTCCGTCACCATTCAGTTAAACAAAGAAATACTAATTTAGCAAAGAACAACAGAACTTCAACCAAAAGCAAATACACAAAGGTTAGAAAAGGAGAAACTCTTTCTACAATTGCTAAAAGAAATGGTACCACCGTTAAGAAACTTGCTAAGCTAAATAAAATTAAAGGCAATAAAATTAAAGCTGGTCAAAAGATAAGAGTAAGATAACTAATAGAAATATTAGAATAACATAATAAAAAAGGAAGCTCAACGGCTTCCTTTTTTTATTCTTCTTCATTGTAATATACCTTATAGAATTTTCCCTTTTCATCCTGTCCTTGCTCTATAAGCTTTCTATCTCCATGAACATAGATATGAAAATTCTTGTCTAACTTAATAACGCTTTTAAAAACACGAGCCTGTTTCTTAACTGCACTGTTTGAAATATTGAAATTATCCATTATCTCAACTCCAAAGCCCTCTTCATATTCTTGTTTGAAATTATTGAAGCTTTCTATAACTTCAGGTTGAGTCATAACTTCATTAGCAAATTCATTCATATCAAAGCTTTCTTTCTCTTTAAAGAACTTAACCGACTTATTCAACAAATCAGCTTGGTCTGCCTTTGAAACTTCAAACTCCGTAGGGAGTTGTTTAGTGACAAAATTCTTACACATAGAAAGAACATTATGAGTGTTGTAATATTCGTCTTGACGTTGTTTAACATGCAAAAACTCATCAATCCAATACTGAGCCTCAGAACTCTTATTGGTGTTATCAACCACAGCAACAATATAACCATTCTCCTTTTCAATATTAAATATTAAACAACCCTTATCAAGCTTATTAATATTAATACCCCTTTCCAATTCCACATTAAAATTATCTGATGTTGAACGAACCTTCAGGAAGGTATCTTTATTCTCTGACTTAAATATTCCAACACAATCGGAAGTTTTACCATTAATAAAACAATCCTTGAGGTAAACAACATAAAACTCCCCTCCTTTTACCTTAGGATGAATGCTCTTTTCATATAAATGCTTAGCCAAAAAAACCGATTTATCATAAATATTAGAAGGATTATCAAATATATCAGAAACATAATTATAAACCTCATTAAACCTCAAATCGCTATCGTGGTAGAAGTTGAAATACTCCTCCGATTTAAAAGAAGAGAAGAAATAATCAATTAAAGTATTTCTCAACATTTCATCTTCAATATCAATTTCCTTCTTAGCCAAAATAAGCAATTCATCATTCTTATTACCAACCCAGTGAGCACAAACATTCTCAAGAGAACAATCTATATGATCTATCATAAATTTCAATTAAATTAATTCAACAAACCGTCTTGCCTTATTTAATTCATAAGACAAAAGCAGTACAAAGATATAAATAAAAAAGCTTACTTATTGTTTTTTTGATTTTGACATATCAGCATTTGCTTTATGATGCTTCTGTAAGTTCTCAAAATCATAATCAGACCTTATCTTATCAATAATGGTAGTTACAACCTTATATATTTCCTTATCCTTAGAATAATCAGCAGGACAAACAAAATTAACCCTATTATGTTTAATTAACTTGTTTGCTTCCTCTTTTTTATTAGAATTTGGTTTATAAACAGCAATTGAATTCCCTCCTTGTTCCTTTATTAATTTCATACAAGGTATGTCAGTTGCTCCATCTCCAAAATAAATCATATGTTTAAAAGGAATAGGCCTATTCTCTTCTGGGGTAAAATCATTTACTCGCTTATTCTCCGAAACATTAGCTATACCTTTATTAATCATAAAAAGAAACTGTGTCTTTGCAGTAAAATCAACTGCCACAGCAGGCCAAACAGCAATATCATCTTCATATAGAAAAGAGCAAGCATAAATCTTTTCAAACTTCTTTGCTATAGGGGTTCCTTCTATCATTTCTTTCAACCCAGAAGAATTTATATAATGTTCTATTTTTACATTATGTTTTGCTCCATATTCTTTAACTAAGTCAAACCATTTATCTACTCCATTAAATAACTTAATACTTTTCCCGAATTCAACAAAAGCTTTTCTTTTAATACTATTATTAGCTGCTTTAGATTTATCTATCATCAATTTCATATAACAAAGAATCTCACTTGCATTGTTTTTCCTTGCTAATTCTACATTTTCTTTCCAGAAATTCTTCTTATCTTTTATTCCAATAGCCTTTAGAAAATCATACTCCTGCATATTCCCAGGAGAAAGAGTCCCATCAAAATCATATATTAAAGCCACAGTAGGTTTCTTCTTTTTCATAATTACATATCTTATTATATTTTTATCACCTCAAAACTCAATTTTTGAGACAATGTTTCACTTATTATCAATTGGTCAGACACTGTTTGGCTTTTTGGGAATGTCAAATAAAACTTTCTCATTAAAAACACATTAGACCTACTAAAACCTTTCCCATATTCTAAAGTAAGGTCTTTAGATAATCTATCCAATAATTCGATACCAAATTCAGCTTTTGATTTCCCCTTTTGCTCAAATTCAACAATATGAAGTTTCTTATTCCCCTCCTTTTATCTTCTATGATATTTTAATAGCAAAAAAGACATTACTTCTTCTCTGTCCTTATCATATTTTCATATTCTTCTATTGCTTGCTCTGTAAGTTTAACTATATAATCATTAGGATCGTTTCTATCTCCTTCGTACTTTTCTCTATTAATTTTTGTTTCAGATGTTATTGGAATACTTTTATTTCCTGAACTTGTAAAGCATAGATATTTTATTGGGACTTTATTTTCTACAATTTTTTCTATTAATAAACACTCGTCACTATTATATGAAGTAAGGTATATACATGTAATTGCATTTTCAATATCTAAAAAATCTTTTTCATTACTTATTATCCTATATTCATTTTCTCCCTTCCAACTTAACTGTTTTGTGAAGAAAATTTCCTTTTTCTTTTTTATTATAAGTTTTTGAATGTCTTTTATAGAATTTACATCATGAGGCAGTTGTATGCTATAGTTTAAAATTTTCTTATAATTGACAATCCCCATTAATGTGTTTATAGAAAAAGATAATTTATTATAATCTAATTCAATACATACCCCTCTTCTTTTATTCCCATAATGTCCCCACATCATAGTAGACATGCACCCTTTTATATAAGAGTCATAATCCATGGTCAAACTAATCTGTTTATATTTTGCTTTTTCCTCACAAAATACCTGTATTAAAGGCAATTGATTGGCAAAAACTCCACAAGAGACATGTCGATCAACTTCTTGCAAATCATTTACATTTTCTATTTCACCAAATTTTAGTTTCTTAGTTAACCAAATTTTAACGAAAGTTTCAAAAGAGGTGTAATGATATAATTTTCTATATCTTTCTTCCCCTTTCAACTTTTTCCCAGGGAATATTCCATTTTCATTTATAACCATGCTTCTTGTTTTTTAAAGATTTCTTCATAATCATATTGACTTCCAATAAATAAATCTTTCGTTAACTCAATCATTATTTTACTCTAATTTAATCTATTAATAATTGAAGAACTATTAGATCCCCTTAGTCTTTTTATTTATTCAAATATATAGTTTATATGAATATGTAGCAAAGATACCCTTTTTATTAATTCAATATCTTTTTCTTAGTAAAATTTAATTATCAATATCTAAATTATTTTTTATCAAGAGATAAATCTGCAAAAGCCTTATATAAAAATATTTATACTTGATATAAGTTTATTTATTTAAGGTATAATTTTTGCAACCTGCCACCTTACTATGTGTATCCTGCCACCTTACTATAAGTATCCTGCCAGGTTACAAAATTTTTACAGGACTTTAATAAATTAAAACTTGATTTCGTGAAATTTTTACTTGATTCTAATAAATTAAAACGAAGATTTATTTCAGAAAAACTGAGTCTTAGAATAATAAAAATATGGTGTTATTTCTATAAAAGAAAATGTGCATCTTCTCATTGAAAAGATGCACATATATATTTAAAAGTATTGTTATTCTATTGTGGTATTTATTCCTCTGAAACCTATTATTTATAATTTAATTTGAGAAGAACTACATTCCATAACTGAATGCTGTGATAGTTTCATAAACTATACTCGCAATTCCTAATCCAATTATTCCAATAAGGCAAATTGTAAGACTTATTTTTGTGTAGCAGTCTGTTTTAATAGGTTCAATTGGGTTATCGTTTTTGTTTATATACATTGCCTTTACAACTAAAAGATAGTAGTAAAGAGAGATTATTGTGTTTAGTAATGCAATTACCACTAAAACTATGAAACCGCTCTTAAAAGCTGCCATAAATACGAAAAACTTACTAAAGAATCCTGCAAATGGTGGAATACCTGCCAAAGAGAAAAGAGCAAGTGTTGTCAGGAAGGTTAGTTTTGGATTTGTTTTATATAATCCATTATAGTCGTCCATACTTACTTTTTCTGTTCTTTGTTCAATTATTGAAATAACTCCAAAGATTGCAAGGTTAGCAACCATATAAACCAATACGTAGTAAACCAAAGAAGCCATTCCAATTGCTGTTCCTCCAATAACTCCTAACAAAATATATCCTGCTTGTGAGATTGAAGAGAAGGCTAAGAATCGTTTCATATTTTTTTGACGCAATGCAAAAAGGTTACCTATTGTTATTGTGATTACAATTAGTCCATAAATTATATTTTGCCACTCTGTAACCATTGGTGCAAATACTTTCATTAGAATTGTAAGAAGTACAAATACTGCTGAACCTTTTGAAATTACTGAAAGGTATGAAGTAACTGGTGTTGGTGCTCCTTGATATACGTCTGCTGTCCAAAGATGGAAAGGAACTATTGATATCTTGAAACCAATTCCTGCAATGAAGAATACAAATGCAGCTAATTGCATATAATTGCCAGATGTCAGTAGAGCTGGAATATCTTCAAAGTATAGTGTTCCACATGCTCCATAAAGGAAGGAAAGTCCAAAAAGGAGTAAAGCTGAAGAGAACATTGCAGTAAGAATGTATTTTGCTCCTGCTTCTGCTGAGTTATGACGATATTTATCAAATGCTATAAGAGTTGACATTGGAATTGAAGCCATTTCCAATCCAAGGAAAAACATTAGGAAATGTCCTGAAGCAATCATAAAGAACATACCCAAAAGTGTTGAAAGTATTAGAAAATAGAACTCTCCCTGTTTAAACTTTGTATCTTCTCTTTTTAACCAAAGGTCAGCTTGCATAAAAACTATTAGAGTACCAAAGGTTAAAATGCTTTTAATTATTGTCATCATTGGAGTGTAGTAGTACATTCCTCCAAAAGCACTTCCTGGTGTTGAAGTTGGTATTAAATTGTAGATAATATGCGCACCTAACAATACACATGCAACTACTGAAAAGTATTTACGAGCTTTTTCTGAAGCAATTAAATCATATAAGAATAGTATAGCCATCACTACTATAAGCGATACTTCTTCTTTCATATATAGAAATTGACTGTAATCCATTTTTTCTATCTTTAAATTTCTTTACCTATTTTATAACTAATGCTTTCACAATTGGAAGCACACTATCACCAATCATATTATTCATCCATAAAGGAGCAACACCTAAAGCAACAATTGCAATAATTAGAACAATTGCTGAAAGGCGTTCGTCCCAAGTTGCATCGGTTAGTTTTAAATGTTCTGGATTTTTAACTTCGCCATAAAAACTTCTTCCTATCAAACGAAGTATATAAACTGCAGTTATTACAATTGATGTTGTTGCAATTATTGTAATTACTCTATGGAAAATATCTGTATGTTGGAATGAGCCAACAAATATTGTCATTTCTGCAACAAAACCACTAAAGCCAGGAAGACCTAAATTTGCCAAACCTGCAATAACATAACAAACAGATAGGAATGGCATAATTTTCATTAACCCACTTAACTCACGAATATCTCTTGTGTGTGTTCTGCCATAAATCATACCAATTAGAGCAAAGAAAAGAGCTGTCATAAGTCCATGAGAAAGCATTTGAATAACTGCTCCTGTTGCAGCTGTTTGATTCATCATCAAAATTGCAAAAAGAACCAATCCACAGTGGCTAACTGAAGAATAAGCATTAATATATTTCAAGTCTGTTTGAACAATTGCACTAAATGCACCATAAATAACTGAGATGGAAGTTAGAATTAGGAATATCCAACCAAGTTCATTTGCTGCCTGAGGCATAAGATACATTGCAACACGGAAACATCCATAACCGCCCAATTTCATTAACACTCCAGCATGAAGCATTGAAACAGCTGTTGGAGCTGAAGCATGACCATCAGGAGACCAAGTGTGGAATGGGAATAGAGCTCCAAGAACTCCAAATCCCAAGAAAGTCATTGGGAAGAAAATCATTTGAGCATCATGAGGTATATTTCCTGCTTTTGCTATTTCAAGAATATTCATTGATGTTGTTCCTGAAGCAAAGTAAATACCTAAAATACCTGCAATAAGAATTGCAGATGCTCCCATAAGCATAAGAGTAAGTTTCATTGCTGCATATTCTTTCTTTCCACTTCCCCAAACTCCAATAAGCAAATACATGGGAATAAGTGCTATTTCATAAAACATAAACATTGTGAACAGGTCTATTGTTATGAAAAATCCAAACACTCCTAATGAAAGAAGACAAAACCAAAGAAAGAATTCTTTCATTAGGAGTGTTTGGATTTTTCAAAACAATAGACC
>ENA-UOOE01000851-UOOE01000851.1-fermentation-metagenome-genome-assembly--contig:-NODE-851-length-27870-cov-4.623405_pt1 | contig 27870 bp, 25 predicted proteins | sample MGYA00245776_ERZ724021 | MGnify/ENA primary metagenome ERZ724021 (study PRJEB28704, sample SAMN03018321) | fermentation metagenome | biome: anthropogenic terrestrial biome; feature: soil; material... | reverse complement strand
TTCTAATTTAAATGTTAAGATTCAATCTAATGGTAATATAATTTTAAATAAGAACTCAAATAGTAATTCAAATAGCAGTACAAAGATTACTAATAATGATACATTTAATAATCCGTTAAATAATGTAAAGTCATTAAATAACGAAAATAATAATAAAGAATTAAATAGTAATATCAATAAGAACAGTTCTTCGGGAAAAAATGGTTCTGTTAATGGAAATAATTCTACCTTAGATAAAAATAATGATGGAGGCCAAACTAATTTAAGACAATCACAATATTTAGATAGTAATAGAATTAAAGAAGATCAAAATTCTCAGAAAAGAACTGATAAAAATGAGGATAATAACCATAATAATAATTCCAGTAAAGACAACCTATCTAAACAAAATTCCAATTCAAATGGTCATAAATAAAACATTAAGACCTGAAAAAATAAAATCATAAGTGCTTAATTTTATTAAAAAATCTGAAAGTATCAAGTGATTCAAAGGTTCAGGTAAAGTTTATTCATGAGGAATGTTTTTCTTTACCTGAACCTTAAAAGAGTTTATCCAGGGGTATAGTAATGATTATCTTTCTTTGAAGAAGATAGGGTGTTAGCTAATTGCTGCGCTTATTTGTTCCTCTTCAAAATTTGTATCCAATCCTGTTTTTCAAGAAAGCTTCCTTCTACATTGGATTCCATTTCTATAAACATCTTATAGGGTACAGTAAATGACAGTATATCCTTATCAAACTTTGTTCTAACAGCAATGTCAGTCAGACCAATAGTAGCTTTGGGAGATTCAGAAGTACTTTCTTTGTAGGGAATTATGCCTATTTGATGGCAACCAGCACCAAATGGTGCTATGACATTATCATTTGTTTCCCGTGCATAATTTGCCATAACAATCAGCGCAGAAAGTTGGTCAGGATTAACAAAAAATATAATAACCTGAGGTGTTTCATTAGTAGATAATTTTTCCAGAGGTTTAAATATAATATATTCTGTAGGTACATCTACCATTGGTAAAGAATCAATAAACTTTTTTGCTATTTCTGGACTTTTCTTTAAACCTTCTCCATGCTCTAAGTGAGGCATCTGTTCGGCAAGGTTTTTACCAAATTCTGTGCTGCAAAATTTCTTGTTTCCTGTAGAAAGGAAATATTCTATTCCACCAGGAAAATTTTTGTAGGTATTGCCAAAACCTAGCCCTGTACCGCCGCCATAACATCCAAAAGTTTTTCGGCTAAATACAGCTGTTTTTCCTTTGGCAGCACCGTTTAACATTGCTGCTACGCAACCACGTTTTCCTTCTTTAAACTGGATAGCCTCTTCTGGTTTTTCATTGGTAAATACTACTGCAACCGGTGAGTATCTCATTTGAATTGCTTGAGCTAATTTACTTTCCATATCAAAATTACCTTCTTTCAAATATTTATTGCTATTCTTCTGTTACTCCTGAAAAATCCATTTAAACGATTTCAACAATGGATAAACTATCTCACAAGTGATATTAATACCATTAATGTTATTGTAAAAAGATATTGAATTTATGTCAATATCTTGGACACAAAAAAATAGGCTTAATATGCTGATATCCTATACATTTTAAATACTAATTGATAAAAAAAAGACCTTAAAAAGCCTCTTTCTTAAAAGAATATTTTAAAATAATATTTATAATGGCAAAGCATAAAATAAAAAAGCCCATTTCTAATCTCTAGTTACCTGTAAATAAATCCTTATAATTCTGTAATAATTCCAGTGGCTTTTTTGCACCAAACAGTTTATATCTTAAATAGTCGTCCACAAATACACAAAATGGCACTAACATAAACCATAATATTGCATAAGGTATACATATCTGGCCATATAAATTACCCCATGTATTAGAATAATCCCATATATCAAGCTTTAGCCACATATTTAATACCATGCCTGAAGCAAATTCCAAAACAAGAATTATAGCAGTACCGATGATGCACTCCTGCCACATTTTACGGTCATAGAAAACTGGATGTTCATTTAATCTACCTATTAAAAAGGCACTTATTCCTCCCACCACTAACATACTTACATGAGTCCATCCACGCCACATGCCTTCAAGAACCATATATAACGCACCCATTATAAATATTAAAATTATATCCTTATATATTTTATTTTTCACTATATCACCTTCTATATTAGAATAACTGTGTCCTAAGTTACAGTATTTATTTCATCTATATTAATTAAATCACTAATATATACCTGTGATAAATTTATTCTTTATTTTCAACTTTTATCTCACCAGCAAAATATCTATAATGTATAAAAATTTATAATTGTGACATAACTGGCATATAGATTGTACAATTAAGTCCTATAAATTTAGCATCTTTCAGAAAGGGAGGTTAAGACTGTTATAATTATTTTATTTATATGGATTTATTTTTAGCAATACGCTTAAATCAACAATTCTATAACCCTTTCTTTTTAATTCATTTATAATTTCTGGTAAAACCTCTATATTTATTTTATGTCCCAGGCTGCTGTGCATTAAAATAATATCACCTGGCCTTACATTATCCAGTATGTTTTTTACAATAGTTTGTTTATTTATATTCTGAACCCAATCCATGGAATCAATGGACCAAATGACAATTTTATTATTTGTTCCACTAACTGCAGTTAAAACTTTTTCATCTGTTGCTCCATATGGAGGTCTCACTAAAGTAGGCCTTTTACCAATAATATCCTTTATTTTATTTTCAGTAAGAATAATCTCATCTTGTATTCTTTTAATGTTTATTTTAGTGAAATATGGATGATTCCAACTATGGTTCAATATTAAATGTCCTTCATCATAGGCTCTTTTTACCATATTGGGAAAGTAGTTTATTTGAGTTCCTACAAAGAAAAAATTAGCTTTTATATTATTACTTTTTAAGATATCTAGTATTCTAGGTGTTACTGATGAATCGGGACCATCATCAAATGTTAAACTTACATTATTTTCTATGGGTGATCCATTAATATACATTTCCTTTGAATGATTTTTTGCAAGCTGAACAATATATTTTCTCCATACAGTTAAAGCATTCATTTGAGCTTTACTTATTTTATTTGTGCTGCCAAGAATATTATAAGTAATAAATCTATATAAAGGTAAAGGTGTAAACATCGTAATACCAGGCCTTACATATGGAAGATTTAAATAAGGATTAGCAAGAATTAAATCCATTACATCTGTGAATTTTATAAAATATGGTATCATAAGAACCCCCTAATAATTTATATTTATATAATATGAGTTTAGTTGATTTTTGTTAGCTTCCATTGTCAGTACTTCTTGCAGTATACACAGTAAAAAAGCTGATAAAATTATATCTATTAGAAATAACGAATTATTTATGATTAAAATTAACACACTAATATAAGCTGAACTTATACTAGGTGACAGATATATAGATTGGAATTCATAAATTGTATTTTTAAATGCCTAAATTATAAGCTGTAGTTTTTATTGGTGGTGTTTTTTGTGAGAATATTAAATATAGATAATGATTTCCGGGAAATTGCCAGAAATATTGATCTTATGGATAATCATTATTGGATAATTTTATCTATAGATGAAATTGACAGATTAGAGGATTTTATACCAGTAGACAGAGAAACGATAGATGAGTGTAAAAGTTTTTCACAGGTACCAAAAATAAGTTTTTTTGATGGATATATCTTTTTAATATTCAATGTACTTAGCTATGTGGAAGAAATAGTGATATCTAAAGAATTAAATGTATTTTTAAGTAGAAAGTATATTATAACTGTATACAAGGACAGAATTGACATATTAGATATTTTAATAAAGGATATAAATGATTCTAAAAATTGTTTTGTACTTAAAGATAATCCAAAAGTATGTATACTTCTTTATTATATTTTAGATAGGATAGTAGTTAGAAATCATGATATAATATCTGAACTAGAAGTTGAAGCAGACAGAATTGAAATAAGTATTTTAAAAAACCCAAGACATGAACAAATAGATAATTTAATAACTCTTAGAAGACAAGTTTATAAAATAAGAAAATATTTAAGTCCCCTTATATACATAGGAGATAGTTTAGTTATAAATGATAACCTTGTAATTGATAAAGAGAGTATGAAGTATTTTATAAATTTAAATAAAAAAATAGAGAAACTCATGTCTTCACTGGAAAGTTTAGTTCAAGATTTAGCTTTGGTTAGAGAAGCTTTTGAATCAGAAATAGCCAATAAAACCAATGAACTTATGAAAATTTTCACAGTAATAGCAACCATATTTTTGCCCTTAAATTTAATAAGCAGCATGTATGGTATGAACTTAAAAGGAATACCTTTTGTAGAACGGGACAATGGATGTCATTATGTGATATTGATTATGGTAGTTGTAGCAATAACTCTTATATGTGTATTTAAGAGAAAAAAATGGCTTTAAGTTAATTTAATAGCATTGTAATAAAATTATTGTGATAAAATATAAATGGTAATAAAATGAATGTTACCATTTGTTTTTTTCATAGTATTGTTGTAAGTTAAATATAGATAAGGAGAGATAGAAATGTCAAAGGATTTAACTAAAAAGTATAAATATGCCTGGGATAAATATTCAAAAAAAGATTTTAAACTTCTTTTTGAGTTATCAGATGGATATAAGGATTTTATGTCCAGGTGTAAAACCGAGAGAGAATGTATAAGAGAATTTATATTTAGAGCTGAAAAAAATGGATATAAAAATTTGGAAGATATTATAAATGAAAAAGCTACTTTAAAACCAGGTGATAAAATTTATGCTAATAATAAGGACAAAACTTTAGCACTTTTTATAATTGGAAGTAAAGATATGCAAGAAGGCATGAGAATACTGGGGGCTCATGTAGATTCTCCAAGAATTGATTTAAAACAAAATCCTCTCTATGAAGACACAGATCTTGCACTTTTAGATACTCATTATTACGGGGGCATAAAAAAATATCAGTGGGTTACAATTCCTCTTGCCATTCACGGAGTAGTAGTAAAAAAGGACGGCAGTAAAGTAGAGATAGTAATGGGAGAAAAAGAGGATGAACCTGTAGTTGGAATATCTGATTTACTTGTACATTTATCTTCGACCCAAATGGAGAAAAAAGCAAACAAAATAATAGAGGGAGAAGATTTAAATATATTAGTTGGAAGTATTCCAATTCAGGATAAGGAAGCTAAAGACAGGGTAAAACAAAATATTTTGAGGCTATTAAATGATAAATATAAAATAGAAGAAGAGGATTTTATATCTGCTGAACTGGAGGTAGTTCCTGCAGGACCTGCTAGGGATTTTGGATTGGATAGAAGTATGATTATGGCTTATGGACAGGATGATAGAATATGTGCATATACCTCTTTTGTGGCAATGATGAATATAAACAATCCCGACAAGACCTGCACTACTCTTTTAGTGGATAAAGAAGAAATAGGAAGTGTAGGGGCAACTGGAATGCATTCAAGATTTTTTGAAAATACAGTGGCAGAAACTATAGCACTTTGTGGAGATTATAATGATCTAAAATTAAGGAGAGTTTTGACAAATTCAAAAATGTTATCTTCAGATGTTAGTGCTGCTTTCGATCCTAATTACCCCTCTGTTATGGAAAAAAACAATTCAGCTTATTTTGGCAAGGGGATAGTATTTAATAAATATACTGGTTCCAGGGGAAAGTCTGGGTGCAATGATGCAAATCCAGAATATATAGCTGAACTAAGAAATATAATGGAAAAAGATGATGTGTACTGGCAAACTTCAGAACTTGGAAAGGTGGATCAAGGGGGAGGAGGAACCATAGCCTATATATTGGCACGATATAATATGCAGGTTATAGACTGCGGCATAGCGCTGCAAAATATGCATGCACCTTGGGAAGTAGCCAGCAAAGCTGATATATATGAAGCTGTAAAAGGATATACTGCTTTCTTAAATAGAATATAATCAAGTGATTCTTAGGCTCAGGTGGAGTTTGCTGTAGAGAACTGCTTATCTCCATCTGAACTCTAGAAGAACTTATTTGAAGAAGATGGGAGTATCAGCAATGATAGCCTTCGGATAAAAAATGCTGTATAATCTGAAACTTTTAGTTATACAGCATTTTAAGTTATATGAAAATTAGTATATTTAAAGGCTATTTAGTTTATCTAAAAATATATTTATTCCATCCTCATCTAAAAAAACTTGACCTAGGGCGTGGGAATGTTTTGAGTCCTTATCTTTTTGTGAAGTGCTGCCGTGGAAATCGGAACCTGCAGTTACTATTTTGTTGTATTTTTTAGCATAGTCTATAAATTTATTTGTATCTTCTTTTGTATTGTTAGCATAAATTGCTTCTATACCGTGGAAAGGAAGCCTGATTAGTTCTTCGATATCAATATCTTTTATAAGTACAGGATGGGCTAATACAACTAATGCATTTAATGATTGAAGCATTTTTATGCCTTCCAATGTGGAAAGTTTTTTATTAGGTACATAAGCTGCACAGGATTCACCTATAAAGTTTTTAAATATATCCTGAAAACTATAATTGTATCCTTCATCTATAATGGCCTGAGCAATATGAGGCCTTGTGATGATTCCATGGGCATTTTTTACTATATTTTCATAAGAAATATTTATATTAAAAAATTTATTTAGATTAGCAACTATTTTTTTGCCTCTTTCCACCCTGTATAAATCCATTTGGTTTAAAAAATTTTTAAATTTCAATGATATAAAAGATGGGTCTTTGAAGTAACCTAATATATGAACGCTTTTGTTATTATATAGGGTAGATAACTCCAGTCCAGGAATAACCTTTATATTTACCTTTTCTCCTTGGTATAGAGCACTGTCTATACCAGATATAGTGTCATGGTCCGTTATGGAGATTATATCCAAGCCTGCTTTTTTTGAACTATTTACTATTTCGGCAGGAGATAATCTACCGTCAGAAGCAGTTGTATGCAAATGAAGATCTCCTTTTTTATACAATAAAATCACCTACTTGTTAAAAATTAATATATATTAATTATACTTTAAAAAAGATTATTTTGTATGTAATTGTAGGATTAACATAATTTATATAAAATATTTCTATTTATAATAAATATTAACTTATTTTCATGTAACTTTATAGTGTAATAATTTTTATATGGAGCAAACTTATAATGTAATATAAAACACAGAATATAAAAAAGAATACAGAAAAAGAGGAGGAAATTAATCATGGCAAATAGATCAAATAAAGTTTTAGTTCCACAGGCTAAAGAAGCCTTAAATAGATTTAAGATGGAATCAGCAAGAGAAGTAGGAGTGAATTTAAAAGAAGGATATAATGGAGATCTTACCTCAAGAGAAGCAGGTTCTGTAGGTGGAAATATGGTTAAAAAAATGGTTCAGGCATATGAACAGAATTTAAAATAGAATAAATATGAGCTAAAGTCAGATGAAATTCATTTCATCTGACTTTTTCAACGTAATAATATATTTTTAAAATATTTTAATAGAAATATATAAATTCGGATAAATTATTTTATGCCGCTTATTTTACCTCTAAGTGCTTTTATTCGTCCATTTACATAGTTTAAAAGTTCAGTTTTATTGTTCTTTATATTCATTGGGGCATTGGAAACTATGCTTATAACATTTAATCTGGTGGAGTTTATTTCACTAGCAATTTCATGGGCTAAATGCTTATCTTTGGTTTTCCAGTAAGCATTGTTGAATTCGTTTGCTTGTTTTTTATTATAGTATCTCTTTTCAATGCCGAATTGAAATAAATCGGCAGCAGACTCCAGTTCATCCAAATCTCTGGATTTTAAAGTTTCATCAATAAGAGTTTGAAATGTTTTCATTATTATACTCCTTTTCAATAAATTGTTAGAACTAATATATCTATACTTTTAAACTTAAAATTTGTTCTATATAGACAATATTACTTATACCTTGTTTCTCTTATTTTGTCAATATTGATTTTTAATATACATAATGCGAGTCTTTTATATATAAAATATTGCAGATTATATATATTTTTGTCAATATGTTAAGTTTAAAAAGTTTTTTATTTTTAAATATTTTTTGTGATTTAGGTAAAGACTATGTTTATGTAAAATAAATATTTTATTGAAAAGGAGTGACTTTCGTGGGTGATACAAAAAGAGAGTCAGAAAAATCTTCTATAGGTAGTTATATAGTAAGATTTATTTTAACAGTAATTGTACTGGGGATAACTTCATTTTTAACACCTGGTTTTAGAATAGTGGGACTGTGGTCTTATTTAGTGGCAGCAGTTGTAATAAGTTTAATAGACTATTTTGTAGAAAAATTTATGGGTGTAGATGCATCCCCTTTTGGAAAAGGAATAAAAGGTTTTGTAATTGCAGTTATAATACTGTATTTAACTCAATTTTTAGTGCCGAATATGAGTGTATCCATATTGGGAGCTATTATTGCATCAGTTATTATAGGAATATTGGATGCTGTAATTCCTGGAAGAATCATGTAAAATGTTATTTTTTAAAATTTAATTCTTAACAGTATAATATAAATTATAATCTGACAATAGAATTTAATAGTTTTGTTTAGAACACATCAAAATTGATAAATTACTTCAATTTTGGTGTGTTTTTTATATTAAATAGAATAGTTTAGTATTTTCTAATTTTTTGTTATAATTAAGAAAAACAATATTTATATTAAATGATTGTTAGGTTCAGGCTTCGGATAAAAATATATCAAGAGTTAGTTTTAATCTAATAGGCAAGTTGTTTATATATAGGAGATAAATTTATCAGAGGGAGAGGTAATAAAATGTTTGAATGGAAGGATAGTTACAATTGTAGAATTAAAAGGATAGATGAAGAACATAAAAGACTTTTTGAAATAGGAGAATCTGTATATGAACTTATAATAAATGAAAATCACATAGATTATTTTGGAGATGTTTTAAATTTAATTGATGACCTCAAAGAATATACTGTATATCATTTTGAAGATGAAGAAAAAATAATGAAACTTTATGATTATCCTGGATATAAGGAACAAAAAAAAGCCCATGATACCTTTATAAATAAAATTGAAAGTTTAGATTTAGAGGAGTTGGATGAGGATATACAAAAATCTGTATTGAAACTATTGGATTTTATTTATAATTGGATATCAGAACATATATTAGGTATGGATTTAAAGATAAAAGATTATTTTGACAGTTTAAAGCTCAGTAACATGAAATAAATTCATTAAAAATATATTTTGATTTTTGTCATAAAGAGTAGAGAAATGTATTAAAATACCATTGACTAATATTCACTTATAGTACATAATGTACGTGTACTATAAGTGAATATTTAAGATAGAGGTGCAAAATTTATAAGTAAAGTTTTGGAGGTAAGCACAGTGAAGAAACTTAAAAGGAAATTTTGCCGAAGTGTTCAACAGATGCTTTGATGTTGGATTAACTGGTTTTGTATAAAATATGTGCAAAACTGTCACAAATCTAATTTGTGAAGAGCTATCATTCATTGTGGAATTAATATATCTTTATATTTATAACCTTGGGTGTACACTCTCAAGGCTATTTTTATGTTTATCTTACTTACTTTACTTATGGGGATTTTGATACCGATAAGGGGGAGAAAAAAATGGAAAGCTCAGTAGAGCAAACTAATGAACTAAAAAGAGGGCTTAAAGCTAGACATTTAAATATGATTGCCATAGGAGGAGCTATTGGAACAGGAATATTTTTAGCATTAGGTGCTACTATTAATCAGGCAGGTCCTGGAGGAGCGCTGGTAGCTTATGGTTGTATAGGAATTATGGTTTATTTTTTAATGACTGGCTTAGGAGAAATGGCTACTTATATGCCGGTTTCAGGCTCTTTTGGTGTTTATGCCACTAAATTTGTAGATCCGGCTTTAGGATTTGCATTAGGATGGAATTATTGGTACAATTGGGCAATAACTGTAGCTGCAGAAATGGTAGCAGGAGCACTTATAATGAAATATTGGTTGCCAGGTGTACCAGCTATTGTGTGGAGTGTGTGTTTCTTAGCTGTAATAGTTTTATTAAATTTATTATCTGCAAAAGCCTATGGAGAATCGGAATTTTGGTTTGCAGGCATCAAAGTAGTAACCGTTATCGTTTTTATATTAGTAGGAGTAGCAACTATTATAGGTATATTTAATGGAAATCCAGTAGGACTTAAAAATTTTACAGTAGGAGAAGCACCTTTTGTAGGAGGCTTTAAATCTATATTCCTAGTATTTTTGATTGCAGGTTTTTCTTTCCAGGGTACTGAATTAGTAGGTATAGCTGCGGGAGAAAGCGAAAATCCAGAAAAGACCATACCGAAAGCTATTAATAGTATATTTTGGAGAATACTAATATTTTATATAGGAACAATATTTGTAGTAGGTGCCATAATTCCGTATATGAATGCAGGAGTTGATACAAGTCCTTTTACTTTGGTATTTAAAAAGGCTGGTATAGCAGGAGCTGCATCTCTTATGAATGCGGTTATATTGACTTCAGTGCTGTCAGCAGGAAACTCTGGAATGTATGCCTCAACTAGAATGTTGTATTCTATGGCTAAAGATAAGAAAGCACCTGCCTGGCTGGCGAAAGTTAATTCAAGAGGAGTACCTGTAAATTCATTGATACTTACAACAATAGTGGCATCTGCATGTTTTTTAACAGGGCTTTATGCCGAAAGTACAGTGTATGTTTGGCTGGTAGCAGCTTCAGGTCTTGCAGGATTTGTAGCATGGCTTGGTATAGCAATTTGCCATTATCGTTTTAGAAAAGCTTATGTTGCTCAAAATAGGGATTTTGGAAGATTAAAATATAAGGCTAAATTATTTCCTTTAGGACCTATAATAGCATTGGTGCTTTGCATTATAGTTATCTTGGGACAAGGTATTACTTATTTTGAAGCTAACAATATAGATTGGAGTGGAGTAGTTTCGTCTTATATAGGGCTTCCACTATTCTTAGGGCTATGGATATGGTATAAGAAAAAATATAAGACTAAAGTAATAGATTTGAAAGAAGTAGATTTTGACAGTATTGAAAAAGAAATTAAATTATAATCAATAATTTAATTAATTGCCCGACTGTCAGAGGATGTTTATATTCTCTGGCAGTTTTTATTTGTATTTTAATATTTAAAATGTGACGGAAATCAAATGATTTTTATTACATCTTTTATTTTTAATATATTAATAAGCTCTTTTAAATGAAAGAGAAGTTAATGTTGTATTAAATACTGTAAGGATGACAGAACCGGGAATATCAGGAAAATGTTTAGCCTACAAGTAGAAAAATTATTACTTATTTGTAAATAAGCAAAATGGAAGATGAAATAAAAAAAGAATAAATGTATCGTCAAATAAGGAATTATAAAGGATTGAAGGAAGCTAAATATAAAAACATAGTCTGTTCTATTTGTGAATATATAAATTTATAGTTTAATCCTTTATTAACACAAATTGAAAAATAATTGTAGTAGAATATATAATAAATAGACTACTATGTTTTATATTGGAGGTTTTAAAATGTCAATTCTAGTTTGTGGGGGAGCAGGGTATATAGGTAGCCATATGGTAGTAGAACTTTTGGAAAGAGGAAAAGAAATTGTAGTATTGGATAACTTTGAAAAAGGACATAAGCCTGCTGTATTAGGAGGTAAAATTTACTACGGAGATTTGCGAGATGAAAGTGCAGTAGATAAGGTTTTTAAAGAAAATAAAATTGAGTCAGTAATAGATTTTGCGGCTTATTCTCTGGTGGGAGAAAGTGTATCGGAACCACTTAAGTATTTTGAAAATAATGTAGGAGGTACTTTGAACTTATTAAAGTCTATGAGAAAATATGAAGTAAAATATATTGTATTTTCTTCTACTGCTGCAACTTATGGAGAGCCTAAAAACATACCTATTTTTGAAGATGATTCAACATATCCCACTAATCCCTATGGAGAATCCAAGCTTACGGTAGAAAAGTTGTTAAAATGGAGTGATAGGGCATATGGTATAAAATATGCTGCACTAAGATATTTCAATGCGGCAGGTGCACATATTTCAGGACTTATAGGAGAAGATCATGACCCTGAAACACACTTGATTCCTATAATACTTCAGGTGGCTTTAAAAAAGAGAGATAAAATATTTATATTTGGAGATAATTATAATACAAAAGATGGAACTTGTGTCAGGGATTATGTTCATGTTATGGATTTAGCTAATGCTCATCTTCTAGCATTGGATAAAATTATTGAGGATGAGGAAAGTAAAATTTATAATTTAGGTAATGGTAGGGGTTTTTCTGTAAAAGAAGTAATTGAAGCTTCACGAGAAGTAACTGGACAGAAAATAAAAGCTGAAATTGCACCTAGAAGAGAAGGAGATCCGGCAGTACTTATAGCTTCTTCTAAAAAAGCTGAAGAAGAGCTTCATTGGAAGCCAAAGTATAATTCACTTGAGACAATTATTGAAACTGCATGGAAATGGCATAAAAATCACCTATATGGATTTGAAAAGTAAAGTAATATTAATGGTTAAAACATGAAAAACACTAAAATTTATATATTGACAAAAAAATGTTAGTAGTAATATAATAAGATGTAAGTTGTGTATGATTTTATTAAATAACATCTATATAAGTTATGAAGAATATGAGGTGTTATAAACTAGAAATGTAATAGATAGGCTGTATACCTATTATTTAAATATCGTGATAGGAGGAGGCCGTCTCTTAAGATAAAAGAGGCGGTTTTTTATATTATATAGCAACTTGTGGTTTTTAATTCTTGTTTAAAAGAATAGAAATAGGAGAGGAGATGAAAAGTGTTAAATCAAGTGATTCTTAGGTTCAGGTGGAGTTTGCACATAAAGAGATGCTTTTTTCATCTAAACCTTAGAGGAACTTATCCAAAGGCGTAGCAGTGCCAATCCCCTAGGTTGAATAAGCTGGGGTGAGGTATAGTAAGGGTAGCCTTCGGATAAAGGTATACTTATTTAACTGTTAATATGGATTTTAAAAAGTTAGTGGCAGAAGAGATTAAGAAAAATATAGATTTGGAATTAAATTTTATAGAAAATTTAATAGAAATACCGCCAAAACCTGAAATGGGAGATTATGCATTTCCATGTTTTCAATTGGCAAAAGTATTGAAAAAGGCACCAAATATAATTTCTAAGGAATTAAAAGATAAATTACATAGTAAGTACTTTGAAAACATTGAAAATTTAGGACCTTATGTAAATTTTTTTATAGATAAAAAAATATTTACTAAATATACTTTAGAAGAAATACTATTAAAGGGAGATAGTTATGGAAGTTCAAGCATGGGAGAAGGGAAAAATATAGTTATAGAATATTCATCGCCTAACATTGCAAAACCTTTCCATGTAGGACATCTTTTTAGTACCTCTATAGGAAATGCTCTATATAACATGATAAGTTTTCAAGGGTATAATTGTACAAGAATAAACCATTTGGGAGACTGGGGAACTCAATTTGGAAAACTTATAGCGGCTTATAATAGATGGTGTAATGAGGAAGATCTTAATAAAGATCCTATAAAAGAACTTTTAAGAATATATGTAAAGTTCCATGAAGAAGCAGAAAAAGATCCTTCACTTAATGAAGAGGGTAGAATGTATTTCAAAAAATTGGAAGATGGATCTGAAAAAGAAATTAAACTTTGGAAAAAATTTAAAGATTTAAGTCTTAGAGAATTTAAAAAAGTATATGATTTATTAAAGGTAGATTTTGATTCCTATGCAGGAGAGAGTTTTTATACGGATAAAATGGATGCAGTTATAGAAGAAATAGATAAAAAAGGACTTCTCGTGGAAAGTAATGGTGCAAAAGTTGTAATTTTAGATGAATACAATATACCGCCTTGTATTGTAAAAAAATCAGATGGAACGACTATATATGCTACCCGGGATTTAGCCGCAGCTATATATAGGAAAAAAACCTATGATTTTTATAAGAGTATATATGTAGTGGGTCTTGACCAATCGCTTCATTTCAAGCAGGTATTTACCACCCTTAAGTTAATGGGTAAAGATTGGGCAGATTCATGTAAACATGTAGGTTTTGGACTGGTTAGATTTGCAAATAAAAAACTTTCTACAAGAAAAGGAGATGTAATATTTCTAGAAGATCTATTAAATAAATCTGTAGAGAGAACTCTTGAGATAATAAATGAAAAAAATCCTGAACTTGAAAATAAAGAAGAGGTAGCTAAAAAGATTGGTATAGGAGCTGTAATATTTACCTATCTAAAAAATAACAGAGAAAAAGATATAGTATTTGATTGGAATGAAATGTTAAGTTTTGAAGGAGAAACTGGTCCTTATGTTCAATATAGCTATGCAAGAGGAAAGAGTATACTCAGGAAAGCTAAAGAGACGGATTATGATAAAAAGCAGATGGATTATAGTAAATTGGGTAGTAAGGAAGAATTTGAACTTATAAAGACACTGGAGAGTTTTAATAAAGCTATCTTAAAGGCTATAAATAGACTGGAGCCATTTGTAGTAACTAGGTATGTAATAGATGTGGCTAAAGGTTTTAATAAGTTTTACAATGCCCATAGTATTATAAATGCAGTGGATGAGGATACTAAAAGGGCTAGATTGTCTTTGGTAAAATGTACCTGTCAAGTATTAAAGAATGGATTAAATTTAATGGGAATAGAAGTAGTAGAAAAGATGTAAATGAGAATTTTAAATATTTTATTGAAAGATTGTCAGGTGTTTGAATCTCAAGCCCACTGATGGTAGGATAAATATTGATATTCCCTTGGATAATCAGATAATATAGAAAGGAGAAGTTACGTTAAAGTAACATATATTATGGAAATTAGAGAATATGATCGTCTGGTAAATGTAGAAAGTAATGCATTTTCAAGTTGTGACATGAAAAGTATAGCCTATTTTGATATAGAAACAACTGGTTTCGATAGAGAATGTGATAACATAATACTTATATCCCTTGGAAGGTTTATTGATAAAAATAAATTGGCGATAAAACAGTATTTTGCAGATAGTATACAGGATGAAAATGAAGTATTATATAATTTTGGTATGGATATATTAAAATATGATAAATGGTGTTCTTATAATGGAATAGCCTTTGATGAACCTTTTATAAAAGAGAGAATGCACCGGAATAACATATACTTTGAGTTTCCTAAATATCATGTGGATTTATACAGACTTATAAGACCTTATTACAAACAGCTGGGTATGGAGAGATGTAATTTAAAGACTGTGGAAAAGTATTTGGGTATAAACAGAGAGGATAAAATAGATGGAAGAATTAGTGTAGATTTATATAAAGAATTTTTAAAGTCTAATACTGATAGTATAAAATATACAATAATGCTTCATAATTATGAAGATGTTTTAAATTTACCTAAAATACACGAATTTGCTTTTAAAATAAGGAATGATAAATTACTGGTGAGAGAAAACTGTATTACAGAAAAGCAAAAAAGATACTTAAAAATTCTTTTAAAGAAAAATAATGTAAATTTAAATATACAATTTGAAAAAATATCCAAAAGAGTTGCATCACAAATTATAGATTACCTAATAAAAGGAGAAAAGGATGTAGAAAAATTTGACAATATTATAAATGGTAGTTATTAATGAATATTTAATTCAAATTAATAATGCATTTAACTTTTGGGAAATTTTTAGACTTTTTAGAAAAAACATTGTATAATTAAGAAAAGGAGGGGTGTTGTTATGGTTCAAGAAATAATGAAATCAGATATTGTAAAGTTAAAAAAGGAAGATAGTTTGTGTAAAGCTTTAGATATAATGGATACTCATAATGTAAACGGAGCACCTATAGTTGATGAAGATGGACAACTGATTGGTATGATAGTAAAGGCAGATATATATAGATTTTTAATGGAAGAGGGGCATTATGATACCTGTCCTGTGGATTGGGCAATGACAAAGGATGTAGTTGTGGCCCGAAGTGAAGAGGATATTATGACTGTAGCAAAAAGGATTAGAAAAAATAATATAGTAGCCATTCCTATAATAGATGATAAAAATGTGGTAAAGGGTATTGTTTCCATTGGAGATATAATGGATTATGTAATTGAGAAGTCTTGATTTTAATATCAGGACTTTAAAAAAATATATTTAATATTTTTTTATTAGAGTTGCAAAACTAACATACATAACATATAAGATAATAATATTGTGTATTTTAATTTTGATAATATATTATATAAGGAGAATGGATATGAGTATTGCAGCTTTTTTTGATATTGACGGTACTTTATATAGAGAAGGTCTTATAACAGAAGTTTTTAAAAAATTAGTGAAGTATGAAATAATACCTGGAGAAAGATGGTATAAAGAAGTAAAACCTGAATATGAAAGATGGGATAAAAGAAAGGGGAATTATGATAACTATCTTTTGAAAATGGCAAATATATATATAGAAGCTATAAAAGGACTTCATAGATCTCAAATAGAATTTATAGCTAAAACTGTAGTAGCTCAGAAGGGAGATAGGGTATATTCTTATACCAGAGATATGCTAAAGTGGCATAAAGAAAGTAAACACATAGTAGTGACTGTATCTGGAAGTCCTGTAGAATTGGTTAGAGAAATGGCAATTAAATATGGATTTGATGATTATGTAGGAGCTGTATATATAAGAAATAAGGATAATATATATACAGGAGAGGTAGTTCCTATGTGGGATAGTATCAGTAAAGAAAAAGCTATAAGGATGTTAACTAAAAAATACAATATAGATTTAGAAAAAAGTTATGCTTATGGAGATACTTTAGGTGATTTTTCTATGATGAAGATGGTAAAAAATCCTGTTTGTGTGAATCCTACTAGAGAGTTATTGAGAAAAGTGTTGGAAGATGATAAGGTGAGCAGCAGAGTAAAGATAATAGTTGAGAGAAAAGATATGATATATAAACTTGGAGCTTCTTGTATAAAGGAAATTTAAATGGCATGTAATTTTATTATATATAATTATATTAAAACTGTGTGGTTAAAAAGGAATTGGAAAAGAGTGGTGGCATGATAGAAAGACTTAACGATGTGGATGTTGAAAAACCTGTAATAGAAAATTCATTGAAGATAGACGAAAGCAGATGTATTTTTAGAGATGCTATATTTTTTGATTTAGAACATTATATATACAAAAAGCCTATATGTATAGGTGTTTTTGGTTGCTGTTTTTATGATTATAAGAATGAGGTGCTAAAGGTAACACAGTACATGATAGAAAATAGGAAAGATACAAAATTGATACTAAAATTGGCTAAAGAATACTTTGAAAATATGATTAGGGAAAATAAAAAGTATATAGTAACTTTTTCAGGAAATAATGATTTTACAGTTATAAATTATCTTTTTGAAAAATATAATATGGAATTTAATAATATAGAAGAACATTTTATAAGTGTGGATTTGCAAAAGCAATATGAAAAAGAAATCCATAAATCTATAGGACTGAAATCATTGGAAAAAGAATTTGGAATCACCAGAGAGGATAAAATTATAAGCGGTTCAAATTTAGCTAAAACTTTTAGTAAAATAATTAAAGATAGTGAGTATATAAACAGAATGCCACAGATAAAAAAAGAAAAAATATTATTATACAATGAGCAGGATATAGTAAGCTTGTTTAATATATATACAAAATGGAATAATGTGTTTATGGGCAATAAATAGAGTTTATCTGTTTGATAATTATATTTAAGATATAAAAGTTTTTACAAGTTTATAAAAACTTTTATTTTTTTTTCAATTACTGTATATTTATAATTAAGTTCTTCTAAGGTTAAGGTGGAGTTTGCTTATAAGATGAAATAAATATATACATGAAATATACTCTGCATTAAGATAAAAATAATATGAAATATTATTTTTTATTTAAGTAATAAAAAAATATTAAATTAATTTTTATAAAAAATATTGCATATTTATTTATAAAGTCATATAATAACTACATATTTAAAAAATATGTAGTTATTATATTTTTATAGGCAATTATGATCTAAAAGGAGGCAAATTAATTTGGTACAAGTAGGAGTTGTTGGAGGAACTGGTTATGTGGGAGCAGAATTGATAAGACTTTTATCAAATCATAATAAAATTGAAATATCAGGTATATCCTCTACAAGTTGTCAGGGAAAATCCATTAGCAGTATATATCCAGGTTTTTACAATTTGAAAGAGCTTGTATGTGAAAAGGATGACGAAGTTATAGAAAAAAGTGATTTGATTTTTTTGGCTTTGCCTAGCGGAGTAAGTGAACCTATTGTAGAAAAGGCAGTGGCCAAAGATAAAATATGTATAGATATGGGTGCAGATTTTAGATTTAAAAGTGAATCTTCATATAAAAAGTGGTATGGCAAAAATTTTCTCATACCCCAATTGCATGAAAGATCTGTATATGGACTTCCGGAGCTAAATAGAAAATATATAAGAAAATCCAAAATTATAGGAAATCCAGGCTGTTATGCCACTTCTGTTCAAATCGGTATTTTACCTCTTATTTCTGAAGGATTAATAGAAGAAAAAGGTATAATTGCAGATTGTAAATCAGGATTAACCGGTGCGGGGAAAGGTCTTAGTGAAAGTAGTCATTTTGTAAATTGTAATGAGAGTTTTAGTGCTTATAAAGTGGCAAACCACAGGCATACTCCAGAAATAGAGGAAAATTTAAATAGTGTATCAAAATACGAGGTAAAACTTACTTTTATTCCACATTTAATTCCAATAAATAGGGGTATTCTGTCTACAGTATACACAACTCCAAAAAGTTTAATAAATATAGAAAAAATACATCAAAAATATTGTGAATTCTATAAAGATGAACCTTTTGTAAGAATCCTTCCTTTAGGAGAAGTATCGAAGATAAACAATGTAAGACTTTCTAATTATTGTTGTATTTCCATACATTATGACGGCGAAAACAATAAACTTATAATTATATCTTGTTTAGATAATATGATAAAGGGAGCAGCGGGACAGGCAATCCAAAATATGAATATTGTTTTAGGGTTTGATGAAGAAGAAGGACTTACTGCTGTACCAGCCGTTTTTTAATTAAATTTTAAGGAGGACATTTAGGATGAATTTAGAAATTGTAGAAGGAGGAATTACTTCTCCTAAAGGATTTACAGCTTCAGGAATCAGCTGTGGTCTTAAAAAGAATAATTTACAGGACCTAGCTCTTGTAATGTCAACTAAACTTTGTAATTCAGCGGGAGTTTATACTCAAAATATAGTTAAAGGGGCACCTCTTTTAGTGACTAAAAGTCATTTGGAAAATAAAAAAGCTCAAGCCATAATTGTAAATAGTGGAAATGCCAATACCTGTACAGGAGAAGATGGAATAAATCATGCAAAAGAAATGTGCAAGTGTATAGGAAAAGAATTACAAATTGAAGAGGATAATGTACTTGTAGCTTCTACTGGAATTATAGGTGTAAAATTAAATATTGATGCTATAAAGGAGTCTATTCCATCACTGGTTAAAAAGCTAAATAAAAATGGTGGAAAAGATGCAGCCAGAGCTATAATTACTACAGATACTTTTAAAAAGACATTAGCTGTAAAATTAGAATTGGGGGGGAAAGCTGTGGTAATTGGGGCTATGGCTAAGGGATCGGGAATGATACATCCTAACATGGCAACTATGCTTTCTTTTATTACCACAGATGTAAATATAAATGCTAATCTTTTAGATAAGGCATTGAAGGAAAGTGTAAAAGTAAGCTATAATAGAATTTCTGTGGATGGAGATACTTCTACAAATGATATGGTGCTTATTATGGCCAATGGATTAGCAGAAAATCCTATTATAAATGAAGAGAATGAAGATTATCAGGTATTTTTAGAGGCATTAAAAAAATTGAATGTAGAATTGGCTAAAATGATAGCAAAAGACGGGGAAGGGGCCACTAAATTAATAGAATGTAAAGTTAAAAATGTACCTGGAGAAAAAGAAGGGGAAATTTTGGGCAAATCCGTAATATGTTCAAATCTTGTAAAAACTGCTTTATTTGGACGCAGTGCCAATTGGGGCAGAATATTAGATGCCCTTGGATATTCTGGAGTAAACTTTGATATAAATAAGCTTGAAGTATCAATGGAAAGTTCAAAGGGAAGTATACTGGTATTTAAAAATGGCAATCCTGTAGATTTTTCAATTGAAAAATCTGTAGACATACTTTCAGAAAATGCCGTAGGTATAGTTTTAAACTTTAATTCAGGAAATTCCAGTGTATGCTGCTGGGGATGTGATTTAACCTACGATTATGTAAAGATTAATGGAAGTTATATGTCTTAAGGGAGGTACGGGAGGAATTGGATTATAATGAGGTGGCAAAAATATTAGCTGAATCACTGCCATATATTCAAAAATACAGAGGAAAAACAATAGTTGTTAAGTATGGTGGCAGTGCTATGTTGGATGAACAGCTAAAAAAATATGTTATAAATGATTTAGTACTTATGAAATGTGTGGGAATAAATTTAGTAGTTGTTCATGGAGGAGGTCCATTTATTTCTTCTTATCTAAAAAAATTAAACAAGAAAAGTGTTTTTATAGATGGGCTAAGATATACAGATGAAGAAACTATGGATATAGTTCAAATGGTACTTAGTGGAAAGGTAAATAAAGATTTAGTAAAGTTAATTCAAAGTTATGGTGGAAAAGCTCTTGGGCTCTGTGGAATAGATGGGGCGATGATAAAAGCTGAAAAAATTTCTAAAGACGTGGATTTAGGAAGAGTAGGAGAGATAACAAACATAAATACTGAAATTATTATAAGTTCTATAGATAATGGATATATTCCTGTAATAAGTAGTATAGCATTTGGAGATGACAACGAAACCTACAATATAAATGCAGATACATGTACTTTTAAGATAGCGGCAGCTTTAAAAGCACAAAATTTAATACTTCTTACAGATGTACCTGGAGTTATGACAGATATAGAGGATAAATCTACATTAATTTCAGAACTCAGGTTAAAGGATATCCCAAGATTATATGAAGATAATATTATAAAAGGAGGAATGTTACCTAAAATAAATTGTTGTGTTGAGGCAATTAAATCAGGAGTTAAAAGTGCACACATTATTGATGGTAGAGTACCTCATTGTCTTCTTGTGGAATTATTTTCAAAAGAAGGTATAGGGACTATGATTTATTAGGAGGAGATTAATTTGGATTATTTAAATTATGCAAAAAAGTATCTTATGAATACTTACAATCATCTCCCTGTGGTGTTTACCTATGGAAAAGGATGTAAGTTATATGATACTTGTAACAAGGAATATTTAGATTTTACATCTGGCATTGGTGTAATGTCCTTAGGTTATGGAAATATGACCTGGATTAAAGCTGTAGAAGCTCAATTGGAAAAAGTAGTTCATACTTCTAATATATTTTTGAATATTCCTGTATTGGAACTAGCCAAAAAATTTACTGAAATTTCAAATATGAATAAAGTGTTTTTTTGTAATTCTGGTGCAGAAGCTAATGAAGGAGCTATAAAATTAGCAAGAAAGTATAGTTTTGATAAACATGGAAAGGCTAGAAATACTATACTCACATTGAAAAAGAGTTTTCATGGAAGAACTATAACTACATTAAAAGCAGGAGGACAGGAAAAGCTTCATAAATATTTTTATCCCTTTACTGAAGGCTTTAAATATGCAGAGGCCAATGTGGAAGAATTAGAAAAATCCATAGATTCATCAATTTGTGCTATTATGATAGAACCTATTCAAGGAGAAGGAGGAATAAATCCACTAAGTGAAGAATTCGTTCATAAGGTTTTTGAAATAGCAGAGAAGGAAGATATCTTGGTTATATGTGATGAAATTCAATGTGGTATAGGAAGAACAGGAAAGATCTATGGTTTTAATAATTATGGTGTTTGTCCAGATATTATATCCACTGCAAAAGGCCTGGGAGGAGGATTACCTATAGGTGCTGTGCTTTGTAATGAAAAATTGAAAAATACCTTTGGATATGGAGATCATGGCTCTACTTTTGGGGGGAATCCTGTTTGTGCAGCGGGTGCCCTAGAAGTATTAAACATAATAAGTGAGGATTCTTTTTTAGAGGAAGTAAGTGAAAAAGGGGAATTTGTTAAGGAGTATTTTAAAAGTAAGAATAAAAAGAGCATATTAGAAGTTCGTGGAATGGGACTTATGATAGGAATAGAAATTGAAGGGGAAGCATCCAAAATCCAAAAGAAAGCTCTCCAGAAAGGTCTTCTTGTATTAACTGCAGGACCAAATGTAGTGAGATTATTACCACCCCTTATTATTTCAAAAGAAGAATTAGAAGCGGGATTAAATACACTATATGAAATTATAGAGGAAGAGTAACTTATATATTAAAAATATATTTAAATCAAATAAAAGAAATCTGCTGTAATTTAAGTGGGTTTCTTTTTATTATAATAAATAAATGTGATAATAATCTCTTTGTAAAAGTATAAATAGATATATCTATTTTATTAATATAGAGGTTATATTTATGAGGTGGTTTATTAATTTACATAAGCTTGAGAAAAAGACTATTTTACTTATGTTAGCATTGCTTTATGTTAGCATATTATTTTCTTTTGGATTTATTTACTGGGATATAGCTAATGATTCCCAGGGAGAATTTTTTATATTTCAAAATGATGTGAACATGAATACAAAGGTAGAAGCTTTTAGAAAGAGTTTGAATATCCCCATATATAATAGAGAATTTAAAGACATGGTAAAATATTTAATATCCTCTAATGAATATAAAAGACCCATTGCAAAACTAGAGACTCCTGGATCATCTTTTTCTGCAAATATATTTACCTTTGATAAAGTATTAGGAGAAAATTGGGCTAATTATTATTATCTTTTATTTCAAAGTCAAGATATTACCCATATAAGTATAGAAGACCTAGGAGAAGATAAAGTAAGTAGTAAATTTAATAGTAATAAGTTAAAAATATGTTTTTACAAGATAAATGAAGAGGAACAATATAAGGATTTTAAGAGTTATAAAAAAAGTGATAAGAGTAAATTTAAAAAGATAGATAGCAAATATGTCTGGGTAAATAATTATACCTCACTTTATAATGAAATTTTTAGGAAGGAATATTTTTATTATCCTCTAAATTTTTATTTTCCAAAACTTATAGAAAACTCCATATCTTTTTTAGATGATAGTCCTTTGGTACTGAGATCTATAATAAATGGAAATTTCAAATATCCAATATGGAATTTTATGTATTTTAGTGCTGTTACTATGACTACATTAGGTTATGGAGATATTTTGCCTAATTCTATGGTTGTTAGGATATTGGTTATGCTTGAAACCATATTTGGAGTAATTATAATAGGAGTATTTGTATCTTGTTTGTTTTGGGATAAAAAGTAAATTCAATAAAAACAAATATTGTTGGTATAAGGACTTTAATAATATTTGTTTTTGTATAGGTGGAATTAACATCATATATATTATGTTAATTAAAAACTAAAGTAAACCACTAATATAGAAAAATATAAGAATATATACTATAATTATATAAAACATATAAAAAAACTAAAGAGAAAAATAGGAAATATTAAAAATTATAACAATAAAAATGAAATGGAGAAAAATATGGAGAAGATCACTAGTTTTACAATTAATCACCTGAAATTATTACCTGGAGTATATGTTTCACGCAGAGATAATATTAATGGAGCAATAATAACCACATTTGATATTAGGATGACAAGACCAAATTTTGAACCAGTAATGAATACTGCTGAATTGCATACTATTGAACATTTGGGAGCAACCTTTTTAAGAAATCATAGTGAATATGGCAATAAGATAGTTTATTTCGGACCTATGGGTTGTAGAACAGGATTGTATTTATTGCTAGGAAGTGATAGGGGATTTGAATCAAGGGAAATTATAGGTTTAGTTAAAGAGATGTTTAAATTTATTGCAGAATATAATGGTGAAATTCCAGGTGCATCAGCAAGAGATTGCGGAAATTATCTTGATATGAATTTACCTATGGCTAAGTATTTAGCAAAAAAATATTTAGAGGATGTGCTAAATAGCATTAGTGAAAAAAATCTTAATTATCCAAAATAAATTTATATCAATAGCTAACACCTTCAGCTTTTTCAAAGTGGGGGATAAGCACTGTTACAAGTTCCTTTATAAGTTCCTCTAAGGTTTAGATGGAGAAAAATTTCCTATGAGTAAACTCCACCTGAACCTTGGAATCACTTGATTAAGGCATTTATAAAGATAAAAATTAATTTAATGATAATATATCTTTAATTACCTCACCTGCTATTATCATTCCTGCCACAGGAGGAACAAAGGAATTGCTAGAAGGTATTTGACGTTTTAATAAACACTTTTTTGAACCGCCAGTACATACACAGCCTTCCCTGCAAGTTGTAACTTCTTCTATTTTTGGTTTTTTAGGTATTTCCTCTGAATACAATACTTTTAAGTCTTTTATTCCTCGTTTTCTAAGTTCATGTCTCATTACTTTAGCTAAAGGACATATTTTTGTATCGTAAATATCGCATACTTTAAATTTAGTAGGATCTAGTTTATTTCCTGTACCCATACAGCTAATTATATTTACATTATGATTTTTACACCATACTACCAGAGATATTTTTGAAGATACAGTATCAATAGCATCTATTACATAATCTGCAGTAAGGGGTATAATATTATCTATATTACTCTTGTCTGCAAATATTTTATAAGATTCTACCCTGCAATTAGGATTTATATCTAAAATTCTATCTTTTAAAACATCTGTTTTATATTTACCTATTGTATGAAAGTTTGCATGTATTTGTCTATTTATATTTGTCAGACAAATAGTATCATCATCTACTATAATAATATGGCCTATACCCCCTCTTGCTAAAGCTTCTAGGGCAAAACTTCCTACGCCACCTAAACCAAATAGTACTACAGTACTATGATTTAATTTTTTTATAGCTTCTTTTCCAAATAATAGTTCAGTTCTGGAAAGGGAATGTTGTTTCATTAAATGATCTCCTATTCATAATGATTTAATTGATTTTTTACTTAAATAACAATATTAAAATTATATAATGTACATTATTTTTAATCAATAGTTTTCTAGGGTATGAAAAATATTAAAAGAACTTAGAAAAGGGTTAGCAAGATACTTATCCCTTTTTAGGCCCGGATTAAAAAATAAATTACAAAATTGTATCTTAAATATTAAATTTTTATCCATCGTTGAATAGTCCATAATAATAAACTATAATTAATGGTAGTATATAAGTTGTATGTAGGTATAATATTATAGATAAATATATAAGCTAATTTAAAAGAGGGTGTTTTGTGATGAAAATAGGTTTGTGCCAGATGATGGTTTTGAAGTCCTCTAAGAGTGATAATGTGAAAAGAGCAAAACAAATCATAGGTGAAGCTGTAAATAAAGGAGCTAATATAGTAGCATTACCAGAAATGTTTAATTGTCCATATAATATTAAGTATTTTAGAGAATATGCTGAAAGAGATAATTGTCAGGGAGAGACCTTAAGTATGCTATCATCTACAGCTAAAGAGATGGGAATATATCTAATTGGAGGCTCTATACCAGAAATTGATGAAAAGGGAAATATCTATAATACTTCTTTTGTATTTAATGAATTAGGAGAAATAATAGGAAAACATAGAAAAGTACATTTATTTGATATAGATATAAAAAATAAAATAACATTTAAAGAGTCAGAAGTTTTAACGCCAGGTAATAAAGCTACTGTAATAGACACAAAGTGGGGAAAGATAGGTGTAGCTGTCTGTTATGACGTAAGATTTCCTGAGCTTATGAGGTTAATGGCACTTCAAGGGGCGAAAATTATATTTATTCCTGCATCTTTTAATACTACCACAGGACCTGCTCATTGGGAATTATTATTTAGAAGTGCTGCAGTAGAAAATCAACTTTATACTGTAGGAATATCACCAGCAAGGAATGTGAATTATTCTTATGTATCATATGGAAATTCTCTTATAGTAGATCCCTTTGGTAATATATTAAATATATTAGATGAAAAAGAGGGAATACTAATATCAGAAATAGATTTAAACTATATAGATGAGGTAAGAAAATCTCTTCCTGTACTTAAGCATAGAAGAGAAGATTTATATAAAATTACTTTAGTATAAAGTAAAAAAATATATAAATTCTGTTAGTCAGAATATTTCGACATATACCATATAAGTAGAAATCTGTGGTATCATGATATACGATATTTTATATATATTTGTTTCAGTATGATAGAATCAAGTGATTCTTAGGTTTAGGTGGAGTTTGCTGTAGAGAACTGCTTATCTCCATTTGAACCTTAGAAGAACTTATCCAGGCGCGTAGCAGTGCTTATCCCCTGCTTTGAAGAAGATGGGAGTATTAGCTAATTGCCGCATGCGGATAAATATATTATAAGGAAGGATTTTTGTGATGAAAGAGTTTATTTTTAATTTTACAGCTATTTTTCAAATATCAGTTTTTACAATCACAATGTATTATCTAATACTTTCTTTATTTGGACTCTATAAAAAAAGAGATAATGGTGCAGAAAAATGTATGCCTAAAAATACTTTTGCCCTTTTGGTAGCAGCTCATAATGAAGAGATGGTTATTGCAAAAATAATAGAGAGTCTGAAAGATATTGATTATCCCAAAGATATGTATGATATTTTTGTTATTGCGGATAATTGTGATGATAATACAGCATCCATAGCAAAACAGTATAATGTAAATGTATTTGAAAGAAGAGTTCCGGATAAAAAAGGGAAGGGATATGCACTGGAATGGATGTTCAATAAAATATTTAAAATGGATAAACAGTATGATTCTATAGCTGTTTTTGATGCAGATAATTTGGTCTCAAAAAATTTTTTAATGGAAATGAATTATAAATTATGTCAAGGATATAAAGTTGTTCAAGGTTACATAGACAGTAAAAATCCTAATGACTCATGGATAACAGGCTCTTATTCAATTTCTTTTTGGACTGCCAATAGGCTTTTTCAACTTTCTAGGTCAAATCTTGGATTATCAAATCAAATTGGAGGCACTGGCTTTTGTATGAATACAGATATACTAAAGCAACTTGGATGGGGTGCCACTTGTTTAACTGAAGATTTAGAATTCACCTGTAAATTAGTGTTAAATGGATATAAGGTAGGATGGGCTCACAATGCCGTAGTGTATGATGAAAAGCCTTTAACGCTGAAACAGTCCTGGCATCAAAGAAAAAGATGGATGAAAGGATTTACCGATGTTGCCTCCAGGTTTTTCTTTAAACTTATAAAAAAGGCACTAAGAGATAAAAATCTCACGGCACTTGACTGTGCCATATATACTGTGCAACCTTTTGTCACCTTGTTAATAGGGCTTTCAGCTTTTATAACTATTCTACAGAATACCCATGGTTTAAATATATTTGTTATAAATATATATTTTATACCTATAGTATGGAAAACATTTAGTATAGTTCAATTTCTAGTAACCCCTTTTATAATGATGTTAGAAAATAAACTGTCAAAGAAGATGTTTTCTATATTTGTTTTATATTCCTTCAATATAGTAGTACTCGCGCTGATGTTTGATTCACCTACTCTATTAGAGACGGTATCTGGAAGTATTTTATATCTTTTGATATTTGTAATAGGCATATCCTTATTAGGAGGTAAAAATTCTCTTAGAATATTTATATGGTATCTGCTCTATGGTATATATACTTTGACATGGATACCAATAACAATACAAGGAATATTGGACAAGA
>ENA-UOOE01000850-UOOE01000850.1-fermentation-metagenome-genome-assembly--contig:-NODE-850-length-27913-cov-345.623053_pt1:20000-27913 | contig 27913 bp, 28 predicted proteins | sample MGYA00245776_ERZ724021 | MGnify/ENA primary metagenome ERZ724021 (study PRJEB28704, sample SAMN03018321) | fermentation metagenome | biome: anthropogenic terrestrial biome; feature... | reverse complement strand
AAATGAAATAAAAAAAGAATATAAAATACATTTAAAACGCAAATTCACAAACAAAGGCCATATGGTCCTTCTCGTAGGGTTCAAGCTTTATCCTCTCAAGCACGCGGAACCCCCCGGTCTTCAGTTTGGATTCCTCTGCACGGAAAACCTTCTTTGGGTTCTGGGTCACGTCTATGCTCCTTGCCTTGACGGTTATGATCCCGATGCCCTCAGGTTTCAGGAAGAGGCGCATGTTGTCCATGAAGAGCTCTGACTGTTTGGCCTGGGCCACGTCGCAGTAAAGCACATCCACCTTCTCCACCAGGTTAAGGTAGCTTCTGGGTTTGGTTGCATCCCCGAGTATCGGAATCATGTTTTTCCTCAGCTTGCAAAGCTCCACCAGTTCGCGCATCATACGTGGTGAGAACTCCACACAGTAAACCATACCATTTCTGGTAATGTCTGAGATGTGGGATGGTGTTGTACCTGCAGACGCACCGAGGTAGAGCACCTTTGAATCCTCGTTGAATGGAAACCGTTTAAGGCCATTAAAAACTGCAGCTGCAAGTTTTGAACGCCTTGGGTCCCATATCCTGTATTCTTTTCCTTCGAAGTCCACCAGTTTTTCACCGTAAACCTTCTGGGTTGGGTTCAGGTTTTCCGTTGCTATATGATCGTTGATTATGTAAAGGCCCTTGAACTTCTCTTCAATATCCATTTTTTCCCTCTAAATTAGTTGTTAATCAAGTTTAACTAATTAAATTTAAACCATTATTTGTCAGTTATATTACATTTTTCCATTATTTCATCAAGGGTTTCACGCAGTTCTCTTTGAGATTCGTACACAGTCTTTTTAATATCCTCTGCTTCGTTATCTATGTTCTGGAGAACTTCCTTGGTGCGGTCATGGTTTTCATCCATCACTCCCTTGAGCCTCTGGAAGTTTTTCTTCAAACGTTCCTCAACCCTTCTTGAAAACCAGATGGCAGAAACTGCAAGAATAATTGAAATAACACTTGATATAATTGATACTACAGCAACAATCTCAATCAATACAATCACCTGCCGTTCATTATATTCGAGGAATACATGAGTATGGTATTGAGAACCTCTAATGTATATACCGTGCTATATTCCAATCAAATTTTTTATACTTTGGCGTATCTGTAGAAGTCATCTGTAGAAATTCTCCACCCAATTCGAGGGATAAACCTCAACCACAAATCAATACTTTTCTTAAAACCATTTTAACGTATTCAAGTCTTTAAAAAGGATTCAAATCAATAATAATCACTTATCTTCTTTTTATACTTGTCTTTTTTCTTCCTTTTCTTTTTATCTTTCTTTTTATCGGGTTTACTACTTGCAGTACTCCTTTTTGGGAAGGGATTGTCCTTTTCTATCTCTTTAACCTTGATTTCAAAGCCTTCCCCTATTGAAGGGTCGTACTCTCCTGAAAAAACATCCTTACGTGCTGCAAGTGATATCTTAGCTGCCAGTGCTCTGGCTATTTTACCCCTGATCCACCACTTGGCCCCACGCACATCGGGGTGCTGGTAGATAAGTCCGTGCTTTGGAGGGTTTTCACCTGTCTTCAAATGCCTGAAGAGTGCCTTTTCAGCACCTATGATCTGCACAGTGCTTGATGGGAGCATGGCAAGTCTTTTCATACTGCCAACGTGGGCTATCAACTTGGCTCCGAGGGAGTAACCACAGAGGTCCCTGAGGTTAGGTGCGATTTCACCCATTTTCATGTCAACGTATTCAGTTATGGATTTCCTGGACTCCTGAAGCGATTTCAGGGATCTTGCAAAACCAACGATGATAGAAAGGTCAGATTCTCCTATATCTGCTCCAATACTCTTATCTATACCTTTTTTTAGTCCCATTTCAGAGTTCAAAAGTCCAGAGTCCATTATTGAATCCCTGTCCCCGTAATCTGCAACCAGCTTCACGTAGTTCTCATGGTTACGTACCCTGTCAAGCTCTGGGAAGTGCACTGCGTACCACTCCCTTATCCTTTCAACCAGTTTGCCAATGGTTTCATCCAGATCATCTATGGCATTTATGGCTTGTATCAAGAGCAGATCCTCAGCTTCAGAGGAGGCCATCAGCTTCTTTCCAGTTAATTCAATTGAAACGTTATGAACTGCGAATTCAAATCCATCATCAAGGTTAAAACCAGTTTTTTCAAGTACGTACTCCAAATTTGACCTTAAAAATTCTCCACCAATACTTGGAGTTTCAAATGAAAATTTAGAACTTTCCTTAAGATTTTTATATCTGGAATGGGGAAGGTTGGTTTCTATCACAACTGAGTCATATTTTTTCACGATTCTCTTCAATAATAACTCTTCTTCACGGGCTAAATTTCCATTCTCTATTTCAAGGAGCCTTTCTGCAAGTTTACTCCTTGGGAAAAGTTCATAATCTATGAGGGTACAATTTTCATCAAGGATGATAAATCCTGCAAAACAACTTGTAAGATAACATTTCATAGAACTACTCTGTATCTTCAAGGTTTATATCTTTTGAGAATCTGTAAAATTCCCGAAAAAAGACTTTATTAAATCATACTAAACTAATCAAGGTGTGTTCATGCTGGAAACAGAATTCTGCAACATCAAAATGAAAAATCCAACCATGCTGGCTGCAGGTGTGCTTGGAAGCACAGCAGCATCTCTTAATTGGGCTGCAAGAAGTGGAGCTGGAGCAGTGGTAACAAAATCATTTGGAAAAGAACCCAACAAGGGCTACGTAAACCCAACAACCGTTGAAGTCACAGGCGGTATCATAAATGCCATAGGCCTCTCGAATCCAGGGGTTGAAAACTTCAGGGGAGAACTGGAAAAACTCGATGGCAGGGTTCCAGGAATCGCATCCATCTACGGTGCAACTCCACAGGATTTTGCAGATATAGCGTTGCAGATCCAGGACACAGTGGATGCAGTTGAACTCAATGTTTCATGTCCACATGCAATGGGGGGATGCGGAGCTGCAATAGGTCAGGATCCAAATTTAACATCAGAGATAGTTAAAGCAGTTAAAAAAGCAGTTGAAATACCTGTTATTGTTAAGTTAACTCCAAATGTAACTGATATAGTTGAAATAGCAGTTTCTGCAGAGGCTGCGGGCTGTGATGCCCTCACCATGATAAATTCCCTTGGGCCTGGAATGAAGATAGACCTTGAAACTGGGAAACCAATACTAAGCAATCGTTTTGGTGGAATGTCAGGTCCAGCAGTAAAGCCCATTGCCCTTAGATGTGTTTTTGATGTTTACGAAGCAGTTGAAGTCCCAATAATTGGTGTTGGGGGAGTTAGGGATTACAGGGATGTTGTTGAATTTCTTTATGCAGGTGCAAGGGCTGTTCAGGTAGGCACAGCCGTGATGTACGATGGACTGGATGTGTTCAACAAGATAAACAAGGGGCTTGAGAAGTTCATGGTTCAAAGGGGTTACAGATCCATTGGTGAGATGATTGGTAGGTCCCACTGATTGTATTAACATTAATATAACCTAAAATTAAGATAAACAAATTATAACGAATTTTAAAAGGATTATTCACGATTTAAGGAATAGGAATGAAGGCGGATAGATCATGCATGTTCCAAAGGTTATTGAAATAAAGAGGATAGTAGAAGAAACACCAACGGTCAAGACTTTTATTTTTGACTGGGAAGTGAAGGATGAGGTTCCAGGCCAGTTCGTAATGCTCTGGAATTTTAAGGATGAAAAACCAATGTCAATCTCATTGATAGATTCAGTTAACGATGAAATTGGAGTATCCATCAGGAGTGTTGGAGATTTCACAGAGGATGTTCATTCACTGAAAGCAGGGGATAAACTTGGTATAAGAGGTCCATATGGACGTGGATTTGAAATATCTGGCTCAAAGGTTCTTGCAGTCGGTGGGGGCATTGGAATGGCACCTTTAATGGCATTCACAGAGGAGGCATGCAGGCGAGGCATTGATGTGGATGTTGTGAGTGCAGCGGCCACAGCAGGCGAACTCATCTTCACAGAAAGAATTGAAAAATCGGGTGCAAGGCTTTTGACGTGCACTGATGATGGTAGTCATGGTTTTTGTGGATTTGGAACCGATCTGGCTGAAAAAGCCATCCTTGAAAATGACTACGACATGGTTGTGACCTGCGGACCTGAGGTCATGATGAAGAAGCTTTTCACCCTTGTTGATGAACATAAAATCCCGGCACAATTCTCACTTGAAAGATACATGAAATGTGGGCTGGGAATATGTGGCCAGTGTTGTGTTGATGATGTTGGTTGGAGGGTGTGTGCAGAAGGGCCTGTATTCTGGACTGATGAGGTTAGATTAATCTCAGAATTTGGTGAGTACCATCGTGATGCTTCTGGTGTCAAGCACAAGCTCTAAAAGCTTGAATAACACCAACTTTTTTTTAAATAATAAAATTTTTAATGTATAAACTCAAATAATATTCCCTAGAAATTGGTTTTAAAAAATGTTATTGAATCATCCGTTAAAGATATTGAATTATCCACTAAAAAAACGTTGATTTGATTTTCAAATGAACTTAAACTTAATATTTAAGGGGATTTGTGTGGTAAAATGCAGGAACTCAGAATTTTGATACTTGAGGATTACCCTCCAGATGCTGAGCTGGCCATGCTGGAACTTGAGGAGAATGGTCTGGAATTCGCTTCAAGGGTGGTGGACAATGAAGAAAATTTTTTAAGGGAACTCAATGAGTTCGAACCCCATGTGATACTTTCAGATTACAAGCTCCCTACATTTGATGGTATCTCAGCACTCAAACTTGTGAGGGGGGAATTTCCTGAAAAACCATTCATATTCGTCAGTGGAACTTTTGGAGAAGACTTTGCAGTTGAAACACTTAAAAAAGGTGCAACTGACTACGTTCTAAAAGAAAACATTTCAAAACTTCCATTTGCTGTTAAAAGGGCTTTGAAAGAGGTTGAAAAAACTTTGAAACGTGAGCGTGCAGAGAAGGCCCTTAAAAATTCAGAGATGCAGTACCGTACAACCATAAATGCCCTGGATGATATGTTGATGGTTGTTGATTCCAGGATGAGCATAATTCTCTTCAACAAAACCTTTGAAAGGAAGAAAAAAGAATTTGGAATGGGAAAAGCTTTGAAGGGTCAGAACATGTTTGAAGCCCTTCCATTTCTTCCTGAAAATTTAAAACAGGAATATCTCAGAATATTTGAAACCGGGGAGTCCATGATCAACGAGTACTCCTACTCTGTGAATGGTGTTGAGGTGGTTGAAGAAGTAAGAAGGATACCTGTATTTGAAGAGGGGAAAGTTGTAAGGGTATTAACCATAATAAGAGATGTTACTGAACGTAAAAATTCAGAAAATCGTATAAAAGCATCTTTAAATGAAAAAGAGGCACTTTTAAAGGAGATACATCACCGTGTCAAGAACAACATGCAAATCATCTCAAGTCTTCTTAACCTCCAGTCCACCCAGGTGAGGAATGAAGAGGATGCAGAACTTTTTAAGGCCAGTCAGGATCGTGTTAGGTCAATGGCACTCATACATTCCAAGTTGTACCAATCTGATGATCTTTCAAGTATAAACTTCTCAGAGTACATCACCAGTTTAGCCTACGGGCTTTTAAGTTCCTACGATGTTAGTTCAAGTGTTAGGTTGAACCTGGATCTTGAGGATCTGTCACTGAACATAGAAACAGCAATTCCATGTGGCTTAATAATAAATGAACTCCTTACAAACTCAATAAAACATGCTTTTCCCAATGATGAAGGGGAAATCTACATAAATTTAAGGGAATTGGAGGGTGATAAATTTCAGCTTATCATGGGGGATACTGGCCAGGGCTTCCCTGAAGATCTGGATTTTCAAAAAACAGATACACTTGGAATGCAGCTTGTAATGTCTTTGATTAATCAGATAGATGGAAAAATAGAATTTGAAAAGAATAATGGTTCTAAATTTAAAATCATATTTGGAAAACTTGAATATGAAGAAAGAATTTAAACCTTATGTTTAACTAATTCGTAAAGTACAGATAAACACCTTTCAACTAATTGCAGTGATTGATAATGATTCATAAACTAAAAGGGACCTTCACATCTGCTATTTTCATAGTCCTGTTTTTGATGTTAATGTCCCTGGTTGTACTAACGCCCATGCTGAGCATGATAATATTGGGGGCTATTTTTGCCTATGGAATACGTCCAATAGCACGTAAAATAGAACCTTACCTAAAGTTCAGGTCTGTTGCAATTGTTATAGCAATGATAATAGTGATTTTACCATTGATACTCATTCTGGTCTTTAGTATAAATTCTATTGCACAATCAGCACCTGTAATTGCTGCAACTGCTAAAAATATTGATCTGAACAGTTTAAACAGTACCAACATCCAGAGTTCAACCATGGTTCAGCAGTACCTTCCTGCGGAGGTGTATCCATACATCAACTCCTTCATGAATACTGTTAACGTGCAACTGCTTGATGTTGCTAAAAGTGTTACAGGATATCTTCTAAGCTTTTTAGAGTCCATCCCTATGATTGCACTGGAACTTTTCATCTTCTTCACCTCAACCTTTTACCTTGCACGGGATGGAGACAAGATATGGAGTTACATCCAGTATGCAGTGCCTGAAGAGAGGGAGGAATTTTTTCAAAAACTCTCTGATGAGATCCGGATGGTCATAAAAAGCATATTCTTTGGACACTTTTTAACAGCTATTATAATAGGTTTGATGGCAGGAGTAGGTTTTTACCTTCTTGGATATAATTATGCTTTATTTTTAGGAATACTAGCAGGTTTCCTACAACTGATCCCTGTTATAGGGCCATGGCCCACTTACACGGCCCTTACAATATACGATATCTTAACTGGAAACTACATCCGTGCAGTAATTGTGATTCTTTTTGGAATCTTCTTGAGTGCAAGTGATATCTACATTCGACCAAAAATTTCAGGTAAATACGCAGACATACATCCCCTGATCTTCCTTCTGGGTTTTGTATGCGGCCCCCTGCTTATGGGCTTTGTAGGATTCATAATAGGTCCCCTGGTACTTGGTGTTACATATGCAGCTATTTTAACTTATAAAAATGAAAATAAAGCTATTTCAGAAGAAAATATTCAAGTAAAAGATATTCCAGTTGAAACTTCAAAATCTGATAAATAATGAATCTGTTGATTTTCAGTAAAAAAGAAGGAGTTAAACCCAAAGATCAATCTTTCAATGAATCAATTCACTTGGATCGATCTTCAAGTTTATTCTAAACCCTTAAAGAATTCTAAACCTTTAAAGAAGTTTTATTTCTATGCTGTTTGAGTTCACAGTGTATTTTGAACCTTTTTCATCCTGGAAGGTTACTGCAAATCCTCCGACATAAAATGGGTTTGAAACAGTGGCGTTAGCACCGAAATCCTCCTGAACTTCCTGGTCACTAGGTATATGGAGTGTGTACTGGAAACTTTGTGTTTCGCCTGCTTTCAGATCTCCCAGAGTTTTGTAGAAATTCTGATCGTGCGCCTTCACATTGTAAACAGTTTCTGTACCGTTATTTTTAACGGTATAGTTCAGTGTCACATCACTACCTTTGGATGCTTCAGATGGACCCTTTTGAGTTGCAACAACCGCTACTGTAAGGGCTCCAGTTTCAGATGTATTTTTTGCAGTCTCTGTTGCATTAGAATTTGTGTTATTTGTTGTTGTGTTGTTGGATCCGGTGTTGGTGTAGAGTACCGCAGCTACCCCTGCAACCAAACAGATTAGAACCACCAGAACAACAACTCCTATTTTTTTATCCGTTTAAACACCTCCGTTTGAACTGTTCTAGTATATGGTTGGTTATTTCATATAAATTGATCAGAATTTAACCTGCCTATCTGTGCCTGTGATCTCATCAAATTCAAGACCCTTACCAAAGGCCAGATCCTTGT
>ENA-UOOE01000850-UOOE01000850.1-fermentation-metagenome-genome-assembly--contig:-NODE-850-length-27913-cov-345.623053_pt1:0-15000 | contig 27913 bp, 28 predicted proteins | sample MGYA00245776_ERZ724021 | MGnify/ENA primary metagenome ERZ724021 (study PRJEB28704, sample SAMN03018321) | fermentation metagenome | biome: anthropogenic terrestrial biome; feature: soil... | reverse complement strand
CCTGAAAACCATCTCCGGAAGTTCAATAGAAAGTTTGGAAGGTGGATTCTTAATATTGAATGAAGGAACTCACATTCCATACCACAGAATCGTTAAAATAGAATCTGACAAAAAAGTTCTATGGAAGAAGTAGATTCTGGAATTTTCTTGAATTTGGTGAAAGATCTTAAATGAAATCTTATGAAAGAATCTTGGATGATCATATTACTCAACAATAACTCTTAACAACTGAATGATTTCAGAAATAAAAAAAATGGATGGTGGAAGATTCAAATGACAAGTTCAGCCCTTGTAAAGGATTATATGACTCGAGATGTTATAACGGTAACTCCTGACACTCCAAATGAAGATGTTATAAAGTTAATGAAGGCAACAGGTCATGATGGTTTTCCTGTTAAAACAGATGGAAAGGTTATTGGAATGGTAACAGCCTTTGACCTTCTCCTCAAGGAGTGGGTTCCACATGTTGAGGGTATAATGTCAAGGGATGTTGTTGTGTCTGACCAGGAAATGTCTATAAACGATGCTGCAAGGGTCATGTTCCGTATGGGAATATCCAGACTACCTGTGGTTGATAAAGATGAAAATCTGGTTGGAATATTAACCAACACCGATATTGTAAGGTCTCATATAGAGAGATCAACTCCGATGAAGGTTAACTACTTCAAAAAGACCCTGGAACAGCTTTATAATATAAAAACCAAGATCGTGCGTATGAAGGTACCCATCGAAAATCTGAGGCCAACACAGGATAAGATATACGCTGATGAACTCCAGGGAAGAACCTACGAACTTAAAAGGGGTCTTGCAGAGCCAACCATAGTTGTTAAGGTTGGAAAGCGTTACGTTCTTGTTGATGGCCATCATAGAACAGTTGCAGCCCGAGAACTTGGTTACAAGGAAATAGATTCATACGTTATCAAGATTGATAAGGATATGAGGCTTGGGCTTGAAAAAACAGCTGATAAAAATGGTATATTCTCATTTAAGGATATAGAAATAATAGATGATGCACAGCACCCACTGATAGCAATAACAGGACCGCTCAGGGAGATAAAAAAGTGAAAGACAAAATAATAAGGGAAGTTTATCAGGTTTTAGAGGAAAGGCGTGACAACCCAATTGATTCATACACCTCCAAGATAATGCAGGACAGTGATAAACGTGCAGAGGACAAGATCCTTGAAAAGATAGGTGAAGAATGTGCAGAGGTTTTAATTGCATCCAAAAATGATGAAAACCTCGTTTATGAATCTGCAGACCTCATATTCCACACACTGCTTCTTCTTGTTTACAAGGGTGTGGAACTGGATGAACTCTTCGAGGAGTTTGAGAGGAGAAGAAAATAAATTCAATCCTGCTCAATTTTATTCAATCCTATTTTTAGTTTTTATTTTACATTTTAAAACTGGAAATCATTTAAGAAAATTATTTGCTAATATTGTAATAATTATAATAAATTTATCAAAAATTTACCCTTCTAATTTTACGCATTGAAAAAAAGGTTTAAATAAAGAATTCAAAGATTTATGAGATTGTTTGGGGTTTTATACCATGTTGTATCGTGAATTAGGTTCCACAGGTGAAAAGGTATCTATACTGGGCTTTGGTGCTATGCGCCTGCCTACTTTGGATGGTCAGGACGCTAGCATCGATTTTGAAAAAACAAAAGAGCTCATACGCTACGCAGTGGACTGTGGAGTTAATTACATAGACACTGCACATCCTTACCATGGTGGTGAAAGTGAAAATGTACTTGGAGAAATTCTCAAGGATGGTTACAGGGAGAAGGTTCACCTTGCAACCAAACTCCCAAGCTGGAAGATCCAGACAAGGGAGGACATGGATTTCTACCTGGAAGAGCAGATGAAACGCCTTCAAACAGACCAGATAGATTTCTACCTTTTACACTCCCTCAAAAAGGACTACTGGGAGAACTTGAGCTCCCTGGGTGTTCTGGAGTTCCTGGATGATGCGGTTGCAGACGGCAGAATAAAATACGCTGGATTCTCGTTTCACGATGAGATCGATCTTTTCTTTGAGATAATAGACTCCTACAAGTGGGATGTGTGTCAGGTTCAGTACAATCTTGTTGATGAGAACTATCAGGCAGGTATCGATGGTATAAGGTATGCAGCAAGTCAGGGAATTGGAGTTATGGTGATGGAACCCATGAGAGGAGGGACCCTTGTGAATGAAGTACCAAAGGAGGTTCAGGAGATATGGGATGAAGCTCCAGTAAGGAGAACTCCTGCAGAGTGGGCTTTAAGATTCCTCTGGGATAAAAAAAGTATAAGCACGGTTTTAAGCGGTATGAACACCTTTGAGCAGCTTGAAGAAAATTTAAAAATAGCCGATGCAGGGCTTCCAGATTCCCTCACTGATGATGAGCTTGATCTTGTAAGGGAAGTTAGAAGGGTTTACCATCAAAGGATGAAGGTGCTGTGCACTGAATGTGGTTACTGTATGCCCTGTCCTGAGGGTGTGAACATTCCAGGAAACTTCAGGTACTTCAACGGTGCACATATGTATGGTGATGTTGAGAATGCCAGGATGAACTACTATGGACTCTTAACTGAAAAGGAGCGGGCTTCAAACTGCACCCAGTGCGGGGAGTGTGAGTGGATTTGCCCCCAGATGATCGATATCAAGGGGACCCTCAGAGAGGTTTCCAAAACCTTTGAAAAATAAATTCGAGGGTATGTTAATTGGTATGTAAAATTCAGTGTTTCACTTCAGCCATGAAACGCTCCTTTATGGCACAGGCGTCCATTGGTATTATTGGAACATCTGCATTTCCAGGTTCAACCTTGACGTGGACGAAAACAGGTCCTTCTGCCTCTAAAACTTCCTTGAAATTGATTTCATCCTTGAAGTAAAACACTTCCTTGAATCCTATGCTCTCTGCAATTTTCCACATGTCGAAGGATGATGCGTAGGTGCACTGGGAACCTGTTGAACCGTAGCATTCATTGTCAAGCACCACCAGCACCATATTTTTTGGATTCTGGTTGTAAATGGTTACAAGGCTTCCCATGTTCATGAGAACAGAGCCATCACCGTCAAATACAATTACCTTCTGTTCTGTGGACAGTGCAAGTCCAAGTCCGATGGAGGATGCCAGTCCCATTGAACCCAGCATGTAAAAATGGGTGGCCTTGTCTTTAACATGGTAAAGTTCCCTTGATGGGAATCCTATATTACAGACAACGAGTTCATCCTCAAGTTCGTCTGTGATAAGTTTAATAGCATCTATCTTCTTCATTTACACATCCCTCGCTTTAAATCTTAATCTCATTAATTATTATTAATAAAAATTAACTATTTATCACTAGCTATCTTAATTAAAGATCTCATTGAAACAATGTAATTATCTTAATTCATTTTTATTCTGCAAGTTATAAAAAATTTCTTTTAGTGTTGTTTTATTTTTTATAGTTTACCTTAAATTTAGTTTTATGTGTTAACTAAATTTCAGCTTTGAATTAAGTTGTAACCCTTCTGTTTCCTGTAACGATACGTATGAAAACACTTATATATGCTTGTACATACAACTATCTTGTTGATTGAAACTGGAGGTTTACACATGAAAGTAGTAGGATTTGTAGGAAGCCCAAGGGAGGGCGGAAACACAGAAATTCTTGTTGATGAAATGCTGAAGGGAGCTTCAGACAATGGATCAGAAACCAAGTTATTCAACCTCAACTCACTTAAAATAACACCTTGTCAAGCATGTGAACGCTGCAAAGTCAATGGTGGTGAATGTGCCACAAAAGATGATATGCAGACACTTTACAAGGAAATAAGGGAATCAGACGCATTCGTACTGGGAGCACCAATCTACATGTGGCAGATGTCAGCCCAGGCAAAACTGTTCACAGACCGACTTTATGCATTCTTCATGACTGGATTTGAGGAAAAATACGGTAAAAAGGAGATTGCATTGGCATTCACACAGGGGAACCCTGATGAAAGTGCTTTCAATGATTATCTGAACTCTGTAAAAGACATGTATGGTCTCTTTGGAAATGTCAGGGATCCTCTGGTTGCAGGTGGGACCCATGAACCTGGTGAGATCAGGAGCAATGAAGATGTCCTTAAAAGGGCAAGGGAAATAGGAAAGGATCTGGTTAGTTAAACAGAACTATAATCCTTTTTTATTCTTATTTTTTTATTTCTTTAAACTCTTTAAATGCTATGGCTTAAAAGGGACATGTTTATGAGGTTTTAAAATGGAAAATGAAACGTTGAGGGTTATAAAAAATCGTAAAAGTGTTAGGAACTATCTTGATAAGCCAGTTAGTGAAGAAGACCTGAAAATTTTGATAAAATCCGGTATGGCTGCACCAAGTGCCGTGGATATGAGGCCGTGGGATTTTGTAGTTGTCACAAAGGAATCCACACTCAAAGCCCTGGCTGATGTTATGCCCTTTGGTAAAATGCTCCCTGGTGCAGGTGCAGCCGTGGTCGTCTGTGGTGTGCCTGAGAAATCGGTACCCGATGCTCTTGAATTTTGGGTACAGGACTGCTCTGCTGCTTCAGAGAACATTCTTCTGGCTGCAGAATCCCTGGGACTTGGAGCTGTTTGGTTGGGTGTTTATCCAATCAAAGAACGAGTTGAAGGTGTTAGGAAAATACTCAACATCCCTGAAAACGTTGTTCCCCTAAACATCCTATCAATAGGCTACCCTAAAGGCTTAGAAAAGCCCAAAGACAAGTTTGAAATGGAGAAGATCCATAGAGAAAGATGGTAAAAGGATCTATAAAATTTGAGAAAAAGCTTTAATTATAAAGTGGGATGAGAGAATGAAGGTTATGGCATTTAATGGAAGCCCCAGAAAGAAATGGAACACTGCAATACTCCTTGAAAAAGCCCTTGAAGGTGCAAGATCACAGGAGGCAGAAACAGAACTCATACATTTATACGACTTCAATTATAAAGGCTGTAAAAGCTGTTTTGCCTGTAAACTGAAGGGAGGAAAAAGCTACGGCAGATGCAACATCCGGGATGAGTTAACACCTATCCTTGATAGAATCACCGAAAGTGATGCTCTGATCCTTGGATCTCCCATTTACCTCGGAGCAGCCACAGGTGAAATGCGATCCTTCTTCGAGAGACTGATATTCCCATATCTGGTTTATGATTCTGAAGGATCAACCTTATTCCCTAAAAGGATGCCTCTTGGTTTCATCTACACCATGGGCGTGACTGAGAAGGTGATGAAGGATATAGGGTACCTTGAACATTTCAAGGTTGCAGAACGTCTTGCTGGGCGAATAATTGGAGAATCAGAGTCTTTACTTGTTACTGATACCTACCAGTTCGATGATTACTCCAAGTACGTTTCCTCACGTTTCGACCCGGAATCCAAATTCAAAAGGAGAAAAGAGGTATTTCCAGTTGACTGTGAAAGGGCATTTGATATGGGTGCAAGGTTTGCAGGAAAGGATGAAATGCTGGAATAAACCTAAAATAAATTTGAAATCGAAAGATCTTCAAAATTTAGCTTTTTTTTAATGGGTTTAAAAAATTTTGAAGTTTTAAAATACATTCTGACTAAAAAAAAATTAATCACTTAAAAGCACGTTTTTTATTAAAGTAAACCTGGAGAACTTATTTTTGTTATTTTAAAAATTAGTTAGTTCGTTTATAAAAATATAATGAAGTACTCCTCCAAAACCAAAAAAAGCTTAAAATTAGCTATTATGTTTTAAATCAGTGTTATCTAACTCCATGGAAACTCTTTATATCTTCCATTAAGTAGGTAAGAAACATTAATGATTATTGATATAATTAAAAGGGCTCCCCAAATGAAAAAAAGATATAAATTGTCTTTGAAAGTGGCAAAATCAAATTTATAGAAGAAAATCAGTAAAACTCCTTCTAAGATAAGCAATGTATAAATAACGGAAAAATATAATTTGTAACTTTTTTTTCTCTTCTTACATATATAATAAACAGGAAAAAACAACATGAATGGAAGAGTTAATATCCAAATAGGCCCTTCTATAATTAATGCATAAAAATAAACAATAAAAACCGCTGAAACTTTAAAAACTTTTTTCTTTTCCATGGTCATACATTTCTTCAATTCGATCACTGACTTTAAAAAAATCAAAAAAAGAATTTAAATTTTTGATTTAACGGTTCCAAAATTTCAATAATTTTGTTAACTTTCTACCAGAACCCAATATCCAGAAGAATTCCCACTGGTGTGCCCCCGGTTTCCGAGAGGCTCCATGCATCAGGAATAACCTTCAAGGCTTCTTCAGGAGTTTTAGGATTGAAGTAGGGCATGTCAAGTGCATCCAGAACCTTTGGGGTGGCCTTGCCCATGGGTATCTGGGCTGATATCTTCTCACCCAGGGTTCCCCTGTGGCTCATAACCATGAGAACCGGGAACTGGTAGAGTTTAAAAAGTGAAGCCAGGGCATTTACAGAGTTGCCCAGTCCTGAGTTCTGCATGAGTATTGCAGGCTTCTTTCCACCCATGAAAGCCCCTGCGCATATTCCAAAGCCTTCTTCTTCCCTTGTAACAGGAACATGCTTGATTTCAGGGTCGCACTCCACCATCTTGAGAACCTCTCCAAGGTTCACACAGGGAAGTGTAACAATGAAATCTATTCCTGCCTTTTTAAGGGCTTCATAAACTGCTTGGCTACTTTCCACCTATGATTTCCTCCAGATCAAGTGATACTTCTTCTGCTATTTCCTTGAGCTGTGAAAGGAGTTTATCATCCAAGGATACACCTTCTTCTTTGTACCTTTTAACGTTACGAACTTCCATATCACCGGGTATGAAAATGTTTCCAGGGGCCTTAACCTCAGATATGAAATCGTCAACCTCTGTTTTGAATGTTTCAACATCACCAAATTTACTTGGGTCTATGGCAACTATAAGATCTCCCTTTGTGCACATCTCCTCGGGATGTGCTGTTCCAGTAACTTCTTTACCAAAGGAAGCCCCTACAAGGGGTCCTGCCATTAATTCGATCATGAAAGAAAGTGCGTAGCCTTTATGGGCTCCGAATGGAAGTATCGATCCTTTAAGTGCTGCTTCTGGATCTGTGGTTGGATTTCCATCTGCATCCAGTGCAACGTTCTCTGGTATACTTTCACCCTTCCTCTTGGCTTCGATGAGTTTACCCCTTGCAGATGCGGATGTTGCCATATCAACAGACACGTAGTTCTTGTTTGAGGGCATTCCAATTGCTATTGGGTTTGTACCTATTATTGGTTCCTTTCCACCCAGGGGAGCGACAGCTGGTTCTGTGTTGGCTATTGCAACACCGATCATGTCCTCCATCAGTGCCATGTCTGTGTAGTAACCTGTGGCACCGAAGTGGTTTGAATCATGAATACCAACAAGACCTATTCCTGTTTCCTTAGCCTTTTCTATTGCAAGTTCCATTCCTCTGGAAGCTACAACGTGTCCAAACCGGTGATTACCATTTATAAGGGCTGTTGAAACAGTCTCCCTTTCAACAACTATTTCTGTATCCGTTTTTATCGTGCCGGCCTTCAGTCCCTTTATGTACTGTGGAAACCGTCCTATTCCATGGGATGTGAATCCTTTTAAATCTGCGTCTGCAGTGACATCTGCAACGATCTTTGCGTCCTCTTCTGACACATTCATCCTCTTCAGAATTTCGATGATTAATGACTTCTCCGCGTCTATTTGTATGTTCATGCATGCACCTTCGTTGAGTTATAACTGGATAATAGTATCCTTGAAGGTTTTTACCTTAACCTTCTCTTCCTGGTCGTCTAAAGCGTAACCTATTTTATAAGCTTTGTTGTACTTTTCTATAATCTTTACTGTTGCATCTGCATCCTCTGGATTTACAATAACAACGAAACCAATTCCCATATTAAAAACCCTGTACATCTCCTCAAGGGGTACTCCAAGTGATTGGAGAGATTTAAACAGGGGTTTAGGTTCTGGTAGCGTGTTTATATCGTAACCTGTACCCTTCTTAAGGCGTTTGAGGTTTGTGAATCCTCCTCCAGTGATGTGTGCAAGGCCATGAACATCAACATCCGCCTTCAGAAGTTCAACAACAGGGTCAACGTATATCAAGGTGGGTCTCAGGAGTTCTTCACCAACCGTTGTATCTGGATCATCTGGCAGTGGGTCATCAACCTTGAGACCAGCTTCCTCGAAGAAAACCCTTCTTGCAAGGCTGAGTCCGTTGCTGTGTATTCCGCTGCTTTCTATTCCAATTAAAACGTCACCCTCTTGGATGTTTTCACCGGTCACAACGCTGTCAAGGTCAACGATTCCAATTCCAGTTCCTGCAAGGTCGAAGTTCTTTATTATCTCCGGGAGTGATGCAGTTTCGCCGCCGATCATTGCAACTTTTGCCTGTTTGCATCCTTCAAGAAGGCCTTCAGCTATCTGGGCTGCAGCTTCAGGATCCGGTTTTTCAACTGCAAGGTAATCCACCATTGCTATGGGTTCAGCTCCAACACAGAGTATGTCGTTTACAACCATTGCAATGCAGTCTATTCCAACGGTGCTGAAGTCGTTCATCATTTCAGCCACAAGTATCTTGCTGCCAACACCGTCCGTGCTCATTGCAATACCCTTATCTCCAAGTTTAACAAGTGCAGCAAAATGACCGCTTTCTGTTATTATGTCCCTAAATTTAAGGGTTTCTTTGAGTTTTGAAGTCAGTGCAGAAACTGTCACCTCTTCAAGACTTATATTTACCCCAGATTCTGAATAAGTTACCATAAGTTCACCACGTTATATTTGTATCTGATCTTGATTGGATTTTATGTATATTTCTAGTTATTTTATTTTAAAATAGCTATTAAATTAATTTTAGTCATTGATCCATGAATTAGTAGTTTCTTGCAATGGATTTTCACATGTTCCCCTCTGCTTTTCAGGAGCACATTTCATTGAAACTTCTAAATTCTTTATGAATGTTTTCTCATTGGAACTAATTAATATCTTCGCAACATAGCTTAAAGCATTAACTCCATCCTGTCTAACACCATAGTCCTCATCATCAAGAAAAGCTTTTAACCTGCGGATATGCCCCTTTTCATGGAAACTGTTGGCATAAATAAGGGATAATCCATTCAAAGCATTTTTTTTCCCAGATTCATACTCTAAAAGCTTTGAATAGGGATCTGTGCTGGCTTCAATAAGTTTTTCTTCAAATACATCATCGAACAGGTATTCGATGTACTCCAATTCTGGGAATGATTTTATCATGTGGGAGTAGAGGAAGTTTCTGTATAAGGAGTAACTGCATCTGTTATAGAAATGTAACACATGTCTTCTAAATTTAGTATAGGGTTTAAGAAGTTTTATTCTATTAAAAAACCTTTTAATAGGTTTAAAATGAGTTTTATATGTATATGTGCGGTTAAAATGGTTTAAATTTTCATTGATAAGATATGGAATTCCATCAAAAGCTTCGGAAATTAAGTTCAAAGCTTCCATCTGGTTCAGTTCATCTGAAATTACATCAAGCGAATCAATTGCAGATCTACGGACTTGCTCGTCTTTATCATTATCCATGCTCTGCAGCTCTTCAAGAATCAGTTTCTGTATCTTCCTTTGAGGTATCAAAACGAACAACTGTCCAAGAAAATGTGCAACCACATCCCTTTTTTTGTGGGATATTAAGGTTATCAATAGATCAATACCTAGATTCAGATCTGCACTGTTTCCGGAGCTTTTTAGATGTTTTAAAATTCCTTCCAGCTGTTTTATGGGCTCTTTGTTTACGTCTTGTTTGCTGTAATGGGGTTCATAGGTTTGTTCATGGCCGAAGTAGGATCTTCCAAAAACCGTAATGGGACTATACTTTTTTTTAAAAGTTATCTCAACCCCATATCACCTCCACCCCCCTCAAATTTTGTTTTTAACTTGATTTGAGGTATTCAAAGGTTTATAACATTTCTTACTTCACATTTTATTATTTGACCTTAGGATTTATTAAATTTTACGGAGACCTTAATAAAGAATTTTAAGCTCTTAAGCTAAGTTCTGATGTTATTTTTGATTCAAATTTGAATAAACGATTTTTAATCGTAATAAATTCAATCAAAATAGATATTAAAAGAAAAAATTAATTTAAAACATTTAAATCATGAAAAATAACTCTTAAGTGCATTAAAATGATTCTATCTAAAAAAAGAGGGATATGATCCCTAAAATATCTTTTTAAGGAATTCATATTCACTGTATTCTGACAGTTTCAAGGTTCATTGGAGTTTTGGTTTCGATTTTGTACTGTCTGTATATGCTGGATGCAAGGTCCAGGGTTTTGTAGTTGTCACCGTGGCATATCATGATCTTCTCTGGTTTTGGTGAGAGCCTTCTAACGTACTCCATCAACTGTCTCCGGTCTGAGTGTCCACTGAACCCTTCAATGGTTTTTATCTCCATTTTCACGTTGTAAACGTTGGTTTTACCCTCTTCTTTAAGTGGTATTTCCTTCCAGCCCTTCTGGATCCTTCTACCAAGGGATCCCTCTGACTGGTAACCCACGAAGACCAAGGTGTTTTTCTCGTCTTCACAGAGCCATTTGAAGTACTCAACTGAATTTCCACCGGTGAGCATTCCTGATGTTGAGAGAATTATTGATGGTTCTCCTTCAACAATGTTCTGCCTTTCGTTTCCACCGTTGACCTTGTTGAAAACATCTGATATGAATGGGTTCCTTCCCATGTGGAATATCTGGTCCCTCAGGTCCTTGCTCAGGTACTCTGGACGGGCTGTGTGTATTGCAGTTGCCTCCCATATCATTCCATCTATATAGATAGGTACCTCGTCGATGATTCCATGTCTGATGTACTCATCAAGAACTATCATGAGTTCCTGGGCACGTCCAACAGCAAAAACAGGTATTAAAACCTTTCCGCCACGTTCAAGTGTTTTGTAGATGATTTTAACGAGTTCCTTCTCTGCATCGTTGCGTGTTGGTTGAACATCGTCGTGTCCACCGTAGGTGCTTTCCATAACCAGAGATTCTATACGTGGGAACTTGTTAACTGCAGGTTCAAGCAGTCTGCTTCTCTCATATTTGAAGTCACCGGTGTAAACGAAGTTGTGCTGACCATCGCCTATGTGCATGTGGGTGATGGCAGAACCGAGTATGTGACCTGCGTTGTGGAGGGTTAACCTTATATCTGGAGCTATATCTGTCACTTCACCGTAGTCAAGGGTTATGGTATGTTTGATACTCTTTTTAACGTGTTTGACATTGAATGGCAATGGATTATCTTCTCTGTGAGCTATATCAATATGATCAAGCTGTAAAAGAGTCATTAAATCTCTTGTTGGTGTTGTACAATAAACAGGGCCTTCATATCCGTAGTGGTAAAGGTAGGGTAAAAATCCGCAGTGGTCAAGGTGGGCGTGGGATATGATAACTGCATCAAGATCGTCTAAAACAAATTCTGGAACGTTCAGGTAGGGATAGGAACTTTTATCATCTGTACCCGCAACGTTAACACCACAGTCAAGCAGTATCTTACTGTGGGTTGTCTGCAGGAAGAGAGAAGACCTTCCAACCTCTCTAAAACCGCCCAGCGATGTTAAACGTGTCCATTCATTCTCTGATGGCAGTTCCCTGTGGATCCTGTTTCCAAGGTCCTGTAATATTTTTTTACGTTCTTTACTATTCTTCCTCAGGGTTCTTCTAACCCTTTGTATAACTTCTGATGTTATTGGTGGGGTTCTAAGAATTTTAGGTGCCCAACCAATGTTTCTAACTATTTCACGGGATGTTGATCCGTATTTACCAATGACGAGACCAGGTTTTCTGGCCTCTATTATTACCTCACAGGTTACATCGTCAAAGGAGATGTTGGTTATTTTCGCATCATCAGGAACTATCTCATGGATCTTTTGAATCGCCTTTTCAGGCTCCATAAGAACGGAACGGTCAGAACGTATAATTATACGTTTCCTTATGTCCTTTGCAAGGTCCCTGATGAGGTCACCATTTTCTGTGATGATCTCAGGATTTTTTGTGTAGATCACAACCTCCGGACCTTCAAATTCTACCTTTGCTACTTGTACTCTTTTGGGTAATCTTTGTACTATTGTATTTTTAATTTCTTGAATCTCTGAACCCATATAATCACTTCTAAAAAATAGAAAACAGCTTTAAATTAATTAGATCTTAAAACAGCTGTGTTTACGATTTATAAACAATTTATAATGATTTATGTAAATTTAATCCAATAAAAAAGGTTTAAAAAGTTTAAACTCAAAATTAGTTTAATTCTTTAATCTTCTTTTCCACCTCTTCAGGAGGCAACATCTTGAATCCTTCTTCCTCAGTAATGGTTGCAACAAGCATTCCGTTACCAGAGTAGGTGTCTCTTTCAATTGCAGATTTTATTGCTTTTATGGCCACATCAACTCCCTCTTCAACGTAGAGGTCTTCACTGTAGCGGTCTTCAAGCACACCGTATGCGAAGGGTGAACCTGAACCTGTGGATACTACCATGTCCTTTACAACTCCACCTGATGGATCCAGTGAGTAAATTGCTGGGCCCTTAGCATCAACTCCTCCAAGGAGGGTCTGGACGTAAAGCGGGTTTGAATGTAATATGTTTGATGTCAGTGTTGCTGCAGAATCAACGCTTATTCTTGCACCGTTTCTGAGTCTGTAAAGTGCTACTTCTGCACTTATGTACTTCATTAAAACCTGTGCATGGGAAACAGACCCTGCAATTGTTGCGCCTATGTGGTCGTCTATCCTGAAGATCTTCTCAGCGACCTTGTGTGCTACTAAATTGCCCATGGTGGCTCTTCTTTCTGTAGCGAAAACAACTCCATCTTTACAGGTCAAACCAACAGTTGTAGTGCCTATTAATTGATTTTTATCGTTCATTAAATACACCTCGAAAAAAATACGGCAAATAAAAATAGTTTTTAAGTAAGAATTGTCTATCCCTATTTTATAAATTCATTCTATATAAATATTACTAGTTTTACTTTTTTTCATTTCTTCAAGGGTTTACTAATTTAGCTGAAGTAAAACCTTTCTTGTTCGATCGTTTAGCTTTTAAAATCTATAAATGTTTTCTTTTTATTTTTTTAAATTCAATTGAATATTTTGAAGATGTTTGTACTATGTAAAACTTTAAACATCCAACAAAAACCCATCAAAAACTTTAGGACAATATTTATATTAACAAAATACAGTTTTAAAGCCAAAGCAAAGCCTTAAATTAAAAATAAAAAAAATAAGGAATATCAAATTGAAATAAACTCATCAGGTTATTAAAACGTCTAACTTATCCTCTTCGATTCCATTTTTAATTTCACGAGCTATTCTGCGACCCATACTCATAGGTTCTCCGAACAGTAGGTAGCTGTATGGTGAACCGTCCATGAAGGTGTTTGTTCCACCATCGGTTCTTGCACTCATCTCAAAAACAACTATCTCCAGGTTGTCGGTGCACATGGTCTGCAGACAGAACGGACCGTTCATTCCAGGTTTCACGAGTTCTTTTGCAGTTTCAACAAGATTGTCACCGATTTCAAAGACCTGTGGGAGTAGTGATTCCCTCATGACCACTGGATGGTTTCCTGTTACAACGTAGGATGGATCCAGTCTTACTTCAAGCTGGTCCTTGGCAGGTATTCTGCATAGTCCGTCTATATTTGACTCAAAACGGCTGTCCATTCCCAGAACTTCTACCTCATCTTTTAACACAGAGTAGAAGTAGTGCACACAGAAGTTACATCCTGAAACATATTCTTCTATATGAGCCTTTTCAATGTCTTCCTCTTCTATCCATTTCCTTTCAAGCATTGAATCGATCTTTTTGTTGTACTCCTCGGTGGAAGATGCAACGAAATATCCACGACCTCCCCTTGCCCCAGGGAACTTCACCATAACGGCTCTGTCAATATCAGAAGGGTCCTTATATTTGAATGGCATTCTGATACCTGACTCGGTTATGAGTTTTCTTTCAAGGTCTCTTTCAGCCTCCCACCTTAGCACGTCTCGGTTACCGAACATTGGAACCTTGAATTTTTCCTCAACATTATCCAATCCTGCATATGCAACGAATGAACCATGAGGAACCACTATACTGTTCATATCCCTGAGTTTCTGCTGCACGTCTTCGTTAACTATGTCCTTGAACTCATCAACAATTATGTATTCATCTGCAACGTCGAATCTCTGATATGGCACTTCCCTTCCTTTTTCACAGACCACAGCAGTTTTAAATCCTTCCCTTTTAGCCCCTTTCAGTATGTGCAAGGATGTATGACTTCCTAAGGTCGCAATAGTTATATCGTCCTTATCGTATCCATCCAAAATACTAAGAATCTCCTGTCTGTTTACTTTGCTCATTTGAATTCCTCCACATGTCATTTATTTGAATATGGTTCGTTTTCGAATTCCTTTATGTTATTTTATTTCAGTATGATTTGTTTTTAATATTAATCTTTCGTTTTATTCTTTAGAGGGGTCAAATGCAAAATTATTACAAAAACCAGTACCATTCTGACTGAGGGGCATAGAAAATTAGTTATTTATTTGTAGTAATGCATTTAAATACATTAAATAATTGAAATTCCTAATTAAAGTTCTAAATTCAACTCATTGAATAATCATTAAATTTTAAAGACCTAAAAAAGAAGAAATCATTTATTTCATAGGGATTTAAACCACTCACATGGAATTATCTGTAGTTTTTGTTTCGTGGGTATGTCCACCAGGATGTGGGCTGTGGATATTCCTGAAGGATTTTCCTGGATAAAAATTACCTACCAGTTTAGTGTAATTAATGAAATGTATTGATTATACATTTACTGAATTGAAAACAGGGTAAAAACAGGACCAAAATGTTTGAATTTCGCAGGATATCACATCTTTTATGGGCTGTTGCTTGAAATTTCAAAAAAATAATAGGAATTTAGCATTGGATTATTTTTTCCCCTTTATCTGTTCCTGTATTTCGTTTTCGATTTCGGCTTGGATTTTTCCTTTTATTTGTTCTTGTATTTC
>ENA-UOOE01000849-UOOE01000849.1-fermentation-metagenome-genome-assembly--contig:-NODE-849-length-27923-cov-30.172886_pt1 | contig 27923 bp, 25 predicted proteins | sample MGYA00245776_ERZ724021 | MGnify/ENA primary metagenome ERZ724021 (study PRJEB28704, sample SAMN03018321) | fermentation metagenome | biome: anthropogenic terrestrial biome; feature: soil; material... | reverse complement strand
TAGGGGTGCTCAACCAGATCACCACCATCTTCACGCGCCGGCAACTGAACATCGAAACCCTGTCGGTCTCGCCCTCGGCCCTGGCAGGCATCCATAAGTTCACCATCACCGTCTTCTCGGAATCCGAAGAAGCGATGAAGAAGCTGGTGCGCCAGATCGACAAACGCATCGATGTGCTCAAAGCCTACTTCAATGTGGACAACGAGCTGATCCATCAGGAGCTGGCCCTGTACAAACTGGCTACCGATAAGATTATGGAACACGGGTCCATCGAATACCTCATCCGGAAATACAACATCCGGGTGCTCGAGGTCAACAACGACTGCGTGGTGTTCCTCAAGGCCGGGCATTACGCCGAAACGCAGGGGCTTTTCAACGAGCTGGCCGAGAAGATCGGCGTCCTGCAGTTCATCCGCTCCGGAAGAATCGCCATCACCAAGTCGAAGGTGGAACGCCTGAGCGACATGCTGGCGCAGCGGGAAGAGATGAAGCAGGAACAACTATCACATCTATAAATAATATAAAAATATGAATACAACTAATTACTCAATTGACAATGTTTTGTGACCCGTTACCGATTCACAGGCTATCTGATAAATAACTCGCTTCGCTCAAACAACATATCAGATTACGCCTGCTTTATCGACGGGTACCCCATAAAACATCTAAACATTTCGTAATCAATTGTATTCGAAAACAATAAAAATGTAAATAATCAGACCGGGGAAGCAAGGGCCGGATGTGTCTTTGTTCCCGGTTTTAAAATCAATAAAAAATATGGCAAAAATGAATTTTGGCGGGGTAGAAGAAAATGTAGTTACCCGCGAAGAATTTCCATTAAGTAAAGCACAGGAAGTTCTTAAAAACGAAACAATAGCAGTAATCGGCTACGGTGTCCAAGGTCCGGGACAATCGCTAAACCTGCGTGACAATGGTTTCAACGTAATCGTCGGACAACGCAAAGGAGGAAAAACCTGGGACAAAGCTGTTGCTGATGGCTGGGTTCCGGGTGAAACGCTTTTCGAAATTGAAGAGGCGTGTGAGAAAGCAACCATTATTCAATATTTGCTTTCAGATGCAGCACAAATTGAAGTTTGGCCAACGGTGAAAAAGCATCTTACTCCCGGTAAAGCATTGTACTTCTCACACGGATTTGGAATTACTTACAAAGAACGCACGGGAATTATTCCGCCCGCCGATGTGGATGTAATCCTGGTAGCACCAAAAGGATCGGGAACTTCGTTGAGAACAATGTTCCTGGAAGGACGCGGGTTGAACTCTTCTTACGCCATTTTCCAGGACGCTACCGGACGCGCTTTCGACCGTGTTGTAGCATTGGGAATTGGTGTTGGATCGGGTTATCTGTTCGAAACAACATTTAAACGCGAAGTATACTCAGACCTCACCGGTGAACGCGGAACATTAATGGGTGCCATCCAGGGACTCTTACTGGCTCAGTACGAAGTACTCCGCGAAAACGGACACACCCCGTCGGAAGCGTTCAACGAAACGGTAGAAGAGCTCACACAGTCGTTGATGCCGCTTTTTGCCGCAAAAGGGATGGACTGGATGTATGCCAACTGCTCAACAACTGCTCAGCGCGGTGCGTTGGACTGGATGACACCATTCCACGATGCAACAAAGCCCGTCTTCGAAAAACTTTACAAAGAAGTGGCCAGCGGGAATGAAGCGCAACGCTCCATCGACACTAACTCCAAAGCCAACTATCGTGAAGGTTTGGAAAAAGAGCTCAAAGCCCTCCGCGAAAGCGAGATGTGGCAGACCGGAGCCGTAGTAAGAAAATTACGTCCGGAGAACAACTAAGGGTTCTATTATTTTTATAAAGAAGGTTGTCTCAAAATAAAAATTTACCTTTTGAGAAATGAATATTTGAATCTGTTCTCAGATCAAATCAGATAAGTAATAAGTATCCGAATAAAAAGAGGGTGAAATCACACATTTTGTGATACACCCCTTTTTTTATTATACGTAATCACTAGTGTCCTAGTTTTATTGATTAAAAAATGATATCTTTGTGTTGTTTTTCATTCACTATACATAAAAAACTTCTGTTATGAATGATATATCACGCAACGATTGGAATGCAATGAGTGATGACCGCATTCTCAGTCAAATCGGAGAATTTGTAAAACATCACCGTATGGAGCAAAATAAAACCCAGGCGATGCTTGCTGAAGATGCAGGAATAAGCCGCTCCACACTCAGTTTGCTGGAAAGAGGTGACACAGTAACGGTCGCAACACTCATTCGGGTATTGCGGGTATTGGATCAATTACATATCATGGATGTTTTTGTGGTTGTCCGCCGGCAAAGTCCGTTAGCCCTGGCTCAAGCCGAGAGAAAAAAAAAACAGCGGGTTTCTTTTCCTAAAAGGAGGAAAACAGATAAATCAGATAATGAGAATATTGATTGGTAAAATTGGTAAATGATGAATACCGCCATCGTGAATATATGGGGCAAAATGGCAGGAGCCGTTGCCTGGGATGAAAAATCCGGATGGGCTTCTTTTGAATACGATCCTGCTTTTAAAAGACTTGGATGGGAACTGTCTCCCTTAAAGATGCCGTTGTCCACGGAACAACGAATTTACTCCTTCCCTGAATTACGCAAAGAAACCGGTTCTTCTTTCGATACTTTTAAAGGGTTGCCCGGATTGCTTGCGGACATGCTGCCCGACCGTTACGGGAATGAATTGATCAATTTGTGGCTGGCGCAGCAAGGACGGCCGGAAAACAGTATGAACTCCGTAGAAATGCTTTGTTTTATAGGTAAACGGGGAATGGGAGCATTGGAGATTGAGCCGACCATTTTAAAACAAAATGTAAATACCTTTTCGGTGGAAATAAATAGCCTGGTTGAAATTGCGAGCAAGATGCTTTCGAAGAAAGAGCCTTTTGTAGCCAATTTAAAATCCGACGAAGAAAAGGCCATGCGGGAAATACTGAAAATCGGAACATCTGCCGGGGGCGCACGCCCCAAAGCTGTGATTGCCTACAATGAAAAAACGGGAGAAGTCCGTTCCGGGCAAACGCGTGCTCCCGAAGGGTTTGAACACTGGTTGCTTAAACTTGACGGGGTGAGTGAAGTGCAATTGGGAGCGACCCATGGATACGGACGTGTTGAATACGCGTACTACCTGATGGCTTTGGATTGCGGAATAGAAATGATGCCATGCCGGTTATTGGAAGAGAACGGGCGCGCCCATTTCATGACCCGGCGCTTTGACAGGGAAGGAAGCTATACAAAACATCATATACAGACTTTTTGCGCCATGAAACATTTTGATTATAACCGGGTAAACAGTTACAGTTATGAACAATTATTTCAAACCATGCGGGAGTTGAAGCTGACTTATGCCGAAGCCGAACAGATGTTCCGCCGTATGGTGTTTAATGTGATAGCCCGCAACTGTGATGATCATAGCAAGAACTTCTCTTTTATTCTTAAACAGGGAGACCGGTGGAGATTGGCCCCGGCATACGACCTCTGTCATGCTTATCGTCCCGGAAGCGAATGGGTAAGCCGTCACGCGTTGAGTGTTAACGGGAAGCGGGAAAATATTACACGGGAAGATCTGATCGTGATAGGACGTTCCATCCGCAATAAAAAGGCGGAGGAAATTATTGATCAGGTTAACGATACGGTACACAACTGGAATTATTATGCAGACAAGGCAGGTGTGGATAAAGACAAAAAAGTGTCAATTGATAAGACACTTATCTCTTTATAAGTTTTTGTCGGAAAGACTAAATAATTATAGAATTTAGAATACTCTGCACCGGACAGCCCACCCCGTCTTCCATGTCGAGCATGGCGTTGATCAGGTAAACGTGCTCGAACTCATGCAGGTTATCAACAGTGATGGCCGCTTCTTTGATGATGGATTCCCGCAATAACCTCTGCCGTTTTGTCCCGTTTAACAGATAAGTATGGGGCGTGAAGAACTCCCCGTTCTTCCGGAAAACCACGTTGCTGTAGGTAGTATCGGTGATGCAGCCGTTTTGCACGATCAGCACTTCATCCCTCTCCCCTCTCTGTTTATTCAGCACCTCCAGCTGCACCCTGTCGGAATACTTGAACGAGTAGTCCAGCTCCTCCGCCTCCACCAGCACCAGCGAACGGATCCGTTTCGGGGCGTATGCCACAAACCGGACCGTACGGATCGTTTCCCTGTACTCTATACTGCATTTCACTTTCTTTTCGCGAAGCGTTTCGGGGAGTAACGATTCGAGGCAGGGCAATACCGGGGCGGCAAAACCGAAACGGTTTGCTGACTGCCGCATCCGCTCAACGTGAGCCTCCAGGTTCACAGCGGTGCCGTTCTTTATGCAAATGGTTTCGAGAAACATCGTCATTTTAGGTAAAGGGCAAATAAATTTTCCGGACAGCTTCCGCATACTCTTTTTCACATTCGCTGTTGACCGTGATACCGCCTCCGCTCCGGAAATAAAAGCCTCCCTCCGTCTGTTCGATATACCGGATCAGCACGCACGAGTCGAGGCCCGTTCCGTCGAAATACCCGGCCACTCCGGTGTAAAAGCCGCGCGGCTCCTGTTCCGCTTCGCGGATAATGGCGACCGTTGCTTCCTTGGGCGCTCCGGAAACCGATCCCGCAGGCAACAGTTCAAAAAAAAGCGTCCCCAGGTTTTCGAGATAATCGCCGGGCAGTGTCCCTTCAATCTCGGAGCTGACCTGTAAGATAGCACCTTCATTGGTCTCCACCCTGTCGATGTAGCGGAAACGGTTCACCTTCACCCGGGTGGCTATCCGGCTAATGTCGTTGCGGATCAGGTCGACTATGGTGCAATGCTCTGCTTTCTCCTTGTAATCGTTCAGGATCGTTTCCTCCGCATTTTCCACCGAAGCGTCAATGGTCCCTTTCATGGGATGGGAGAACACCCTCCCCTTGTCTATGCGCACAAACCGTTCGGGAGAGAAGCATACAAACCTGCCGGGAACGTATAACCGGTATTTCGCCCGGCTGCGCAGGAATATCTCCTTCAGCGACAATCCGGTCTCAACCGGCGTTTTTATCGTCAGGTTCGTCAGGAACGAGTTCCCGTAACGCAGCCCCTCCATCACGTGCGAAAATCTACGCGCGTATCGGCGGTAGTTTTCGGGAAAGGATACAAAAGCAAAAGGATTCCCTTCCGTTGTCTCCGTAACGTTTCCCGTCCCGTCCATATCGAAAAGGATTTCCGACTGTCGCAAAGGGTTCTCAATGAAAAAGCCTTCGCTCAGTTCAAAATCGAGGCCAAACAAAAAAGGCGTTTTTGTCCGCCCCGCTTCGTTCATGCTTCGTTTTATAGTGTCGCACGAGGTAATCATCCTGCAAAATTAACCGAATTCGATCTTTTTCCCTTATTTTTGCATATAAAATAAGAAAAACGCGTGGAAATGAATAAAAAAAAGTTACGCATCGTTTTTATGGGCACACCCTCCTTCGCCGTGGAATCGTTGCGGGCACTGGTCGAAAACGGTTACAACGTGGTTGGCGTCATCACCGCACCCGACAAACCTGCCGGGAGAGGGTACAAGTTTCAGCCCCCGGCGGTGAAAGAGTATGCCCTGTCGGCAGGATTACCTGTCCTTCAACCCGAAAACCTGAAGAACGAAGTTTTCCTGAGCGAGCTGAAGCGCCTGCAAGCGGACATCCAGGTGGTTGTGGCCTTCCGGATGCTGCCCGAGGTTGTCTGGAGCATGCCTCCCATGGGGACGTTTAACCTGCATGCATCGCTGCTGCCCCAGTACCGGGGTGCCGCTCCCATCAACTGGGCCCTTATCAACGGCGAGAAGGAGACGGGCGTCACCACCTTCTTCCTCAAGCACGAGATAGATACCGGAGAGATAATTTTTCAGGAAAAGGTACCGATCGGGGAAAACGACAATGCGGAAACCCTGCACGACCACCTGATGATGCTGGGTGCCCGGCTGGTATTAAAGACCATCGATGCCGTGATAACCGGAACCGTCCAATCCCTGCCACAAAGTGAACTAATAACAGAAGAAAAGGAATTAAGGCCGGCTCCCAAAATACACAAAGAGACCTGCCGGATCAACTGGGACAGGCCCGTACAGGAGATCCACAACTTCGTCCGCGGGCTGTCGCCCTACCCGGCCGCCTGGACCGAATTCGAAGTGGGTGGCGAGAAAATGAATTTCAGGATATTCACCACCAAAGCCAGTCCGGAGGCACATCAACTGCGGCCGGGAGAGATTGTTACAGACAACAAAACCACCCTGCGGGTTGCCGCACAGGATGGTTTTATCGATATCCTTGACATTCAGTTATCGGGGAAGAGACGGATGAAAACCGGGGACTTCCTCAACGGATTTTCGTTTTAACCCCACAAGCTGCCTACCACTTGTAGTTCAGCCCGAAACTGAGCAGTTGGGTGACCTGCAAATGGTTGAACTTCGGGTCGGGCGGAACACTATCGTCGAACCGCAGGTTCATGAAGAACCGGGTAGATAAGGCATTGGTCAGGGCCATGTTCAAGGTATTCTCGAACTCCGCCTCCACCTTATCGTAACTGGTGAAATACTTCAGCCTCGAATTCCACGAGATGTACCGGTTGAAATCATAGATCAGGTTGGCCGTCACCGTGGAACCCAGGTCCATGGTGTGTTTCTTTCCTTCCTCAATCCCGTAGCGGGCCACGCTCACCTTCTCGTTTCCGATATACCTGAAGTTAAAACTTAAGGGTGCCAAATGCAGGTCGAGCCGAACCCTGCGGTGTCTTACTTTTTCGGACCGGTTGTCGAGGTTGTACTTCAACCCCACACCGCCGTTAACATACAACGGAGCCAGGAATGCCGAACGGAGGTCGTTGGAATTGGTCGGATAATTGTTGAAGAGCTGCGACCTCACATCCAGGTTGGTTGAATAAGACCAGTGTTTGTTGAACGCATCCACGCCAAAGTCCCCGTAATAACGCAACAGGTCGTCCCCGATCCGGAATTTCCGAATGGTATCGTCGGGAGCCGTAAAAACAGAAAGCCTCCATTCAAACGAATTGTTAAAGCGCACCTTGTTCTTCCGGTAGTTCATCCTGAGGATGTGGTTGTTGACGATATTGACGTTGCTTGTCCCTCCCTTGTGCCAATTCGGAGAGAAATAGCTCTGGGACAACTGAAAGGAATGTTCGCCGTTATAGATCCAGTATTTCCGCTTTATCGCTACCCCCTCCACCTGGGGAGCATTCAGAGAATAGCTCGTTTCGGTAGAAATCAGCTCCTTGAAAGGATTGAATGTTTCGATCACTTCGTTGTCCTTGCTGGATGACGGCAGCGAGTCCAGGTGAAACGCGGAGAGCTTCACGCGGTCGGGATACTCCCGGTAGAAGTTCTTGCGTGTTTTGCTTACAAACGCCGCATGCACCAGGTTTGGAGCAAATGTCTTCTCCTGCGGGATCAGCAGTCCCTTATACAGGCTCTCCTCTTTGGGCGGGTAAAAAGACAAATCGGGCGGCAGCATCTTTCCCGTGAAGATCATCGGGAGAAAGAGCGGATTATAGAAAATGGTGTCCCTGAAAGTCAATCCGCTCAGGGATCCCAGGTTATATAAGTTATCGGGCAATTGCAGCGTCCCGTTCTCCTTTCTGGGATACAGGGAATCCAGCGGTACGGTGACGGTTGTTACTGCGGTGAATTTAGCGGTATCCCTCAGTTGAGGAACAGCCGGCACTCCCTGCAGGGGCTTATCCTGAACCTGCCTCTGCTGAATCAACTTCTCTATATCGGTGATGCTTTCAAAAAGCTTCAGGCTGTCGGCTTCCTGGGCAACGGCTTTCGGCAGGATAAACGGTGCGATCAAAAAAATGAGAAACAAACCAATCTGTTTCATAATTGTATTATTCGACATTCTTTTTCTGTTTTAAAAGCAAAGATAAAAAGAATTGTTGAAATACCGCCCATGAGAGAAAAATGCGACGGGTAGAATTTAAAAAAATTACAACATTTGTCGTTTAATTTTGTTATTTTTGTAATTGTTATGTTCAATACTTCGTTTCTTATTTTTTTATTGTAGCTAAAGATGAGACATTGTCAGACGAAGATTTAGCTGCAATAATACTTTTATGAAGAGCGAAGCGAAACGAAAGTAATTTTCTTAAACAAGATATATGAAAGGAATTGTTCTTGCCGGAGGGTCCGGCACCCGCCTCTATCCGATCACGAAAGGAATCTCCAAGCAACTTATCCCTGTATACGATAAACCTATGGTCTATTATCCCATCTCCGCCCTTATGCTCGCAGGGATCAAGGATATCCTCATCATCTCCACGCCGCACGACCTCCCCGGGTTTGAACGGTTGCTGGGCGACGGGTCGGACTACGGCGTCACCTTTTCCTACGCGGAACAACCCAGCCCCGACGGGCTGGCCCAGGCGTTTATCATCGGCGAGGAGTTCATTGGCAACGATTGCGCCTGCCTGGTGCTGGGCGACAATATTTTTTACGGGCAGGGTTTCCCCAATCTGTTGAGGCAGGCCGTCAAGGATGCGGAATCGGGCAACAACGCCACTGTCTTCGGATACTGGGTGAACGACCCGGAAAGGTACGGGGTGGCCGAATTTGACCCGGAGGGCAACGTGCTGAGCATCGAGGAGAAACCCCAACAGCCCAAATCGAATTACGCGATTGTGGGCCTCTATTTCTACCCGAACAAGGTGGTGGAAGTGGCCAAAAGCATTCGTCCCTCCGCACGAGGAGAGTTGGAGATAACCGCCGTGAACCAGCAGTTTCTGAAGGATCGACAGCTTAAGGTCCAACTCTTTGGCCGCGGCTTCGCCTGGCTCGACACCGGCACCTTCGGCTCCTTGTCGGAAGCGTCCACATTTATCGAAGTGCTGGAGAAACGGCAGGGGCTGAAGATATCCTGCCTCGAAGAGATTGCCTGGCGCAACGGCTGGATCAACGACGAAAAGCTCCGGCACCTGGCGGAACCGATGAAAAAAAACGAATACGGCCAATACCTGCTGAAACTAATCGAGAGGGCATGATGAAGATCACCACCACAGCCATTGAAGGCGTTGTTATTCTCGAGCCAAAAGTGTTCGGCGACGAGCGGGGCTATTTCTTCGAATCGTTCTCCCAGCGGGAGTTCGAAGAAAAAGTATGCAAGACCACCTTTGTCCAGGACAACGAGTCCAGCTCCCGCTACGGTGTCCTGCGGGGATTGCATTTCCAGAAACCGCCCCACGCGCAGGCCAAGCTGGTGCGTGTGGTAAAAGGGAAAGTGCTGGACATTGCCGTGGATATCCGGAAAGGGTCGCCAACATTTGGGCATCACGTTTCGATAGAATTATCCGGTGAGAACAAACGTCAGCTCTTCATTCCCAGGGGCTTTGCCCACGGTTTCGCGGTGCTGAGCGATGAGGTTGTTTTTCAGTACAAATGCGACAATTACTACGTTCCCCATTCCGAAGGCGGTATCCTCTGGAACGACCCTGCGTTGGGGATCGATTGGAAATTACCGGAAGAAGATGTAATTTTGTCGGAGAAAGACAAAAAAAATGTGTTATTAAACGTGTTAAAATTATAGTGATGGAAGGCCAATTCAAAAGAAATATACTGATCACCGGCGGAGCCGGATTTATCGGGTCGCACGTGGTGAGGTTAATGGCAACTAACTATCCCCATTACCGCATCGTGAACCTCGACAAGCTTACCTATGCCGGCAACCTCGCCAACCTGCTCGATGTCCGGGACAAACCCAATTACCAGTTCGTCAAAGCCGATATCTGCGACTTCGATGCCGTGCTGCGCGTGTTTGAAGCGTATCAAATCGACAGCGTCATCCACCTGGCTGCCGAGAGTCATGTCGACCGATCCATTACCGATCCGTTTTCGTTTGCTCAAACGAACGTAATGGGCACCCTCAACCTATTGGAAGCAGCCCGTCGGACGTGGCTACCCCAAACCCCACACCTCTTCTACCATGTTTCCACCGACGAGGTGTACGGTGCGCTGTCTTTCGACGACACCCTTTTCACCGAAGAGACCCGCTACGACCCACATTCACCCTACTCTGCCTCCAAAGCGGCTTCCGACCACTTCGTGCGGGCCTACCACGACACCTACGGACTGCCCGTTATCCTATCCAACTGCTCCAACAATTACGGGCCCTACCAGTTCCCCGAGAAACTGATACCGTTGTTCATCAACAACATCCGCCATAACAAACCCCTTCCGGTTTACGGGAAAGGCGAGAACGTGCGCGACTGGCTTTATGTGGAAGACCATGCCCGTGCCATCGACCTGATTTTTCACCGGGGTAAAACGGGTGATACCTACAACATCGGCGGGTTCAACGAGTGGAAAAACATCGACCTGATCCGGGTAATGATCAAGACGGTCGACCGGTTACTGGGGCGCAAGGAAGGTGAGTCGGAGAGGCTGATCACGTACGTTACCGACCGTGCCGGCCACGACCTGCGCTATGCCATCGACTCCACGAAGCTGAAAAACGAACTCGGTTGGGAGCCGTCGCTGCAGTTCGAGGAAGGGATCGAGAAAACCGTGCGCTGGTACCTCGAGAACCAGGAATGGCTGGACAACGTCACCAGCGGTGATTATCAACAGTATTACCAAAGAATGTACGGGAACTGAGTTCTGAGCAAACGGCCGGCGAATTGTGTGAATTTTCCCTAAAACCTTCCGCATGTTGGACAGATTCAATGAAAACCATTACTTTTGCACGTTATATGTACTCAAAAAAGCAACTTCTATGCAACGGAAATATACGTTTACTACACTGTTAACCCTCTTTTTTTTGTTCGTCTCCACCGCACTGTTCGCGCAAATGAGCGACCAACAGGTGATGCAGGAAGTCATGAAATACAACAATCAGGGAATGTCTCAGCAACAGATATTCCTTGAACTGAGCAAGAAAGGCGTTACCGCCACCCAGCTGCAGCGGATCCGGGAACGGTACAATCAGGAAAACACCCCGACGAGCCCGTTAGAATCGAATTACGATGCACAGCAAAACCTGGACAGGGCTTTACCCGATATACAACCTGCGGAAAGAATAAACCCCAACGACACCATCCCTCCCGGAAAGCGTATTTTCGGACAGGATTTTTTCTCCCGGGAAAACCTGACTTTCGCTCCCAACGTGAACATGCCTACCCCCGCTAATTATGTATTGGGGCCGGGCGACGAGGTCATTATCGACGTATGGGGAGACTCTGAGCTGAACGTACGTTACACCGTTACCCCCGACGGCTACATCACCGTGCCGGGGCTGGGGCGTATCCAGCTCAGCGGAATGAATATTGATCAGGCAACCGGCCGTATCCGCAATGAGTTCTCGAGTATCTATTCCGACCTCAATTCGAGTCAACCCCGTACTTTTCTCGCCCTCTCCGTGGGAAATACCCGTACCATAAAAGTCAATGTGATGGGTGAGGTAACCACCCCCGGAACGTATACGCTGACGTCCTTCTCATCGGCTTTCCATGCGCTGTACGCCGCCGGCGGCATAACACCCATCGGAAGTTTGCGCAACATCCGCGTATTCCGGGGAGGCCGGGTGGCGGCCACGGTCGATTTGTACGAATACCTCCTCAAAGGCAACAACATGAACGATATTTCCCTGCAGGACGGGGATATCGTGATGGTTGACCCTTACGTAGGGCTTGCCCAGATCGCCGGGGAAGTAAAACGTCCCATGAAATACGAGATGCGCCCCGATGAAACGCTTCAGGATGTTCTTGGTTTTGCCGGCGGTTTCACAGGCGAAGCCTATAAGAACAACATCCAGGTAGACCGGAAGGGCGAGTACGAAAAAGAAACCTTCACGGTAAATCAAACCGGCTTTGCCTCCTTTACGGTACACGATGGCGACTCCATAACCGTATCCACCATACTCAACCGGTTCTCCAACATGGTGGAAATTACCGGGGCAGTGTATCGTCCGGGACAATATGCTATTGGGGATCAGATCAGGACAGTGCGCGACCTGGTATCGATAGCACAAGGAATAACGGGCGACGCTTATGTTTACCGCGCATTGTTGTACCGCGAGCAAGAAGACTTAAAGCAGACCATGCAGTCGTTCGACCTGGATGCATTGCTAAGCAACCGCATACCCGATATTCCGCTGCAAAAGAACGATCGCCTGCATATACCCTCTATTTTCTCCATCGAAGACAGCCTCACGGTATATGTAGGAGGGGAAGTTCGCGCTCCCGGTAATTATCCCTATGCGGAAAACATGCACCTCGAGGATGTTGTCTTGAGAGCTGGAGGATTAAGAGAATCGGCCTCCACGGCTCAGATTGATGTTTATCGCCGGATTAAGAATCCAGCCAGCACCTCTTCATCTTCCCAAACCGGAGAGGCGTTCCGTTTCTCATTAAGAGACGGTATAATCATATCGAATGATACATCATTTGTACTTCACCCCTTCGATCAAGTTGTGATACGCCGCTCTCCGGGATACGAAATACAACAGAATATTACCTTACGTGGAGAAGTGTTGTTTGACGGGCAGTATGCCAAGATAAAAAAAGACGAGCGGTTATCTTCGTTTATCCAGCGGGCGGGGGGATTAACGGAATATGCGTATGCCAAAGGGGCCCGATTATCCCGCCAGTTAAACGAAGCCGAACGAAGAAGGACTCGCGATGCTCTCCTGGCTAGGGCGACCGCCGAAGGAGACTCCACCTATATTGAGAACATGGACTTCAGCACACAATATGTCGGGATCGACCTGGAGAAAGCAATGAAAAAACCCGGTAGCGATGATGATATTATCCTGCGTCAGGGAGACGAGATTTTTGTCCCACAATACGAAGGTACGGTTAAGATCTCCGGGGGGGTATTGTACCCCAACACGGTTACTTATAAAAAACGCATGAGCCTGGAAAGTTACGTTCGCCAGGCAGGGGGTTATTCCCGCCTGGCCATGAAAAACAAACCGTTTGTTATTTATATGAACGGAAATGTGGCTACCGGCCGGTGGGCAAAAATTGAACCCGGATGCGAGATTATCGTACCGGAAAGGCCGGAACGTGAATCGGTAGGAATCCAAAATATACTGGGAATGTCTACTACGCTTGCCTCTCTTGCACTTATTATTAGCAGATTTTTTTAAAAACGCATACTCCCTATGACAGAAGAAAAGTTCCAACAGCAAACGATAATACTTAAAGAAACCAATCATTTTGATGAGATCGAACTGAAAGATATTCTTCGACAGCTCTGGCTAAAGCGTAAGTTCATTCTTTCTGTTACAGGTATATTTTTACTGTTTGGAATATTCGTAGCACTCATATCCCCGGTTCAATACACAGCTCAGAGCACAATATTTACTCAAAGCGGAGGTAGAGGTTCGGCTGGAAATCTCGGAAATATCGCTTCAATTGCAGGGATAAATATAGGGACATCTGTCATTCAGGAAGGAAATATTTCTCCGGCCTTGTACCCTGAAATAATAAAAAGCTTACCATTTGTGAGGGAAATCATGCAGGTGCCTATAGTAGTTGAAAAATCAGAAGGCAAAGAAATCACACTTTATGAATATTACTCCAATCCAAAGTACAAAGGAATAGATATTTTGAATAATATAAAAAAGTATACGATAGGTTTACCGCGTACAATAGTAGCAAGCTTTAGATCTAAATCAAACCAAAACAGTGTCGCCACAGGCAATGCAATAGAATCTGATATTACAAATAATGGAACAAACATCGTAAAGATGACGTCCAGAGAGCAATCGGTATACAATGCTATCAAAAATGGCATTGTATACGACCACGATGCCAAAAAGGGAATTATAACAATAGGTTATACTTTTCCGGAAGCATTAGCTGCTGCCCAGGTTAGTGATCAATTACACAAATCTCTAGAAAAGTACGTCGTAAACTACAGAATAGAAAAAGTTCGGGGAAATCTTGCTTTTGTAGAGAAAAGTTACATAGAAGCTCAAAAGGACTTCTTACAGAAACAGGCTGATTTGGCTGCTTTTCAGGATTCTAACAGGGGATTAGTAACTGCTACGGGAAGAGCTACTGAAACGCGCCTTAGAAGTGAATATGATATCGCTTTTACTGTTTACAATGAATTAGCAAAACAGCGTGAACAGGCTCAACTGGCAGTGAATGAGACAAAACCTGTTTTAATAGTTCTAGATCCTGTTACTGTACCGTTACAAAAAAGTGCACCCTCTCCTAAAAGAATAATGGCTGTTTTTATTTTTTTGGGGTTAATTATAAGTTGTTCGTGGATATATCTTTTTCCTGTAATAAAAGAAATAACTCAAAAAGTTGAAGAGTAGCACGCCCTTATTCGCAAGGAATTATTTATTTTTTCTTCTCTGAAAAACGGCAACATCACCTGAGGTCAGTTTAAATTTTTCTTTAATTAAAGCTGCTGGAATAATACGTCCATTTTTCAAGACCATATTTGTAAGTGAATCTACTTTTATGTCAACAGCCATAGGATTATGTAAGCTGTTATTCTGTATCATTAAATATGAAACCGAATCGTTGCCCATTTCAGAAATAATAGCACTTTCACCGTCTATATCAAACGATTTCACATAATTAGGCAAATTTGTAAATGGTTTTGCACCTTCCGGTATATTTTTATAATGACTGACATTTGTAACATTAGTGGATTTAAAAATGTAAGCAAGGTTATCGATCTCTTTATTCAGAGTTTTTATGTGATTATATACATCTGTTTTTGATCCGTTTTTCTCTATAGGCCCGGATACATATACATAGTTTGGACTAATAGTAGTCCAATACGTGTAGTATTGGATGCCTTTGGCCCCATAAGCCAGGTTTGAATAAACCTGTAAACGTAAGTTTTCTAATGTTGGAATGGGATAGTTACTATGAGCTGTTGTCAAAGCAAAAGCCCAGAACGGCTTTCCAATCCGGTTGCTTTCGTCTCTGATTATTTCAAGATTTTTATACCAACCGTAGCGCAGTCCAGCATTTTCAATCGGGTAAAAATCAAAAGAAACGACATCCCAAGGCAACTCATTCATATAACGTCCAATATATTGATAATAGTTTTCAGTCCCTAAGGCAGTACCAGTACCATACAATGGCAGTAAATTCACATAGCACAATTTATCTTTATCCACAGATTTCACAGTATTAATAAAGCTTTTCAATGTAGGAATCATGCTTACCGGCGGTTCATCTCGGATAAAGTAACCCGCATTTGCAGGATGATTTTTGAAACGTTGAACAATTGCTTTTGTGTTGCTTACCAACTCAGGACAGTTAATCAGTGTCTTTATCCCTACCTTTTGGGATAAATCAAGCGCTTTTTGAACACTGTCTGCATTTGGATATCGATAATAATTGATAGTGATCCCGGCATCTTTTAATTCCTGAAATCGATATTCATTCAACTGGCCATGAGGAATCCCAAACCACGCTGTAATAGGGAAATCAGTTGTGTCTGGGATAGTTGAATAACCGGCTAAATTAAGATCTTTGGTTAGCGACTGAATGTCTTTAGCTTCAATAATTATCTCCTTTACATTGTCTTCAATATCAATTAAACAACCGTTCAAAATAAACAACAAAGACAATGTTGCAATAAATGTTAATTCTTTTCTCATATTTCACTTTTGAAATGCAAAAATACTTTTTTTTTTGAGATAAACAATGTTTTATAGGTCTTTATAAAATTCTGCGCAGTTTACTCATTGAGTGTAGGAGTGTCTCATACTCATCAATTGAGAATCCATTGTATCAATTTATCTTGCTCAATCTGTTCTGATGTTATGTAAAATGTTGTATTTTTGTCGGCAACAAACTCCATAAACCGTTTTAATCGTTTTAAAATGAATATTAAAAATCCGAAAATAGCAATTATTGGATTAGGATATGTGGGATTACCCTTAGCAATAGAATTTTCAAAAAAATACAAAGTACTGGGGTATGACATCAATAAAAAAAGGGTAGAAGAACTTCAGCAAGGCAAAGACCATACACTGGAAGCCGACGTGGCGTCAATGGTACAATCCATGAAGATTAACGAAACGGATGAGAAGCTCGGCTTAAGTTTTTCTTGCAAAGAAGAAGATTTAAAAGATTTCAACACCTATATTGTAACCGTCCCCACCCCCATTGACAAATTCAACAATCCCGACTTGAGGCCGTTACTTAGCGCCTCCGCAATGTTAGGGAGAGTTCTGGGAAAGGGAGATGTAGTGATTTATGAATCCACGACCTATCCGGGTTGTACCGAAGAAGACTGTGTGCCGGTAATTGAGAGAACCTCGGGATTAAACTTTAATCAAGATTTTTTCGCCGGATATAGTCCCGAGCGGATTAATCCTGGGGATAAAATAAATACGCTGACAAAAATCAAAAAAGTAACTTCAGGATCCACTCCGGAAATTGCAGATTTCATAGACGGCCTTTATTCCTCAATCATAACTGCAGGAACACATAAAGCTCCAAATATAAAAGTTGCTGAAGCCTCAAAGATTATTGAAAACACTCAGAGGGATGTCAATATTTCATTCGTCAATGAACTTTCTCTTATTTTTGACAAGGTCGGTATTGATACCAACGACGTGTTGGAAGCTGCAGGTACGAAATGGAATTTTTTAAAGTATCGTCCCGGCTTGGTGGGGGGACATTGTATCAGCGTTGATCCTTATTATCTGGCAAAGAAAGCGGAGTCTCTGGGTCACATACCACAGGTTATTCTATCGGGAAGAAACGTAAATAACAGCATCGCTCCTTTCATTGCTGACAAGGTGATCAAACTGATGATTCAGAAGGACCACAAAATCAAAGGGGCTGATGTATTGATTCTGGGTGTTACATTCAAGGAAAATTGTCCGGACATTAGGAATACAAAAGTGATGGAGATTTACAATGAGCTTCAGGAGTTTGGTGTAAATGTAGAGATTTGTGATCCTTGGGCTTCTCCTGAAGATGTATTTGAAGAATACGGCATTTATATTTCCTCGAAATTCAACGAAAATAAAATATATAGTGCTATTATTTTAGCTGTAGCCCATGAAGAATTTAGGTCTATCAATTTTGATAAACACCATAAATCCGGCGGAGTACTCTTCGATGTTAAAGCTGTTATTGATAGAGAATGGGTTGATGCAAGGTTGTAAATCTAACAATTTATCAAAGTGATTTTATAAATTATTTTTCACTACAACCTGTTTTCTAAAAGATCTATAAATATGATTCTTATTTATTTCAATATATAATCCCTGCTCAAATCAGCAAAGTTATTGTCTCAATTACCTGATTTTCATCATTAGTTTTTTAATTAAAGAATTTACTTAATAAGTCAATATGAAGAATTGTCAAGGTTTCAGAAAAATAAATGTCCAATCTCTTTAATAAGTAGAATACGTATTCTATCAATATTATAAAAAAATTACGATTTCAGGTTTTTGCGAATAAACCAAGAAAAACACAATAAGTAAATATCTAAATACAAACACGTATAAAGGAGAAGTCTTAATGCTTTATGTAGCGTACTAACCGCCTTGTACATAAAATTGTTGTACTTTTGTAGATTAAAAAATGCTACAATTCAATAAAAGCGTTAAGATATGTCTTTGAAGCAAAAAGCATTATCCAGTATATTCTGGACATTTGCACAACAGTTCGGCAACCAGTTAATCGGGTTTGTCGTTTCACTAGTTTTGGCACGTATTTTATTGCCTAGTGATTTCGGAACAATAGCCATATTCAGTGTCTTAATGGGTATTGGAAATGTTTTAATCGATAGTGGATTGACAAACTCGCTTATCCGGACTCAAAATATTGATGATGCTGATCTTTCTACTGTATTCTACTTCAATTTTACCGTAAGTATCCTGATTTATTCAATTATTGCATTTACAGCTCCCTGGGTATCTGTTTTCTTCAAAATGCCGGAATTGACAAAAATTATCAGGATTTATACCATTATACTACCTATTAGTGCTTTTTCGGCTATACAACGAACACTGTTAACAAAGAAAATGGATTTTAAAACTCAACTGAAAGTGCAAATTCCTTCGCTTGTTATAGGCGGAGCATCCGGAATTATATTTGCTCTTACGGGATTTGGGGTTTGGTCGTTGGTATATATGGCCATTATTCAGTCTGCTTTATCGTCTCTACAATTTTGGATGTATTCCAGATGGAGGCCGAAAAGAGTTTTTGATAAAGTCAAATTTCGATTTCATTTTAATTTTGGGTATAAACTAGCTCTATCCGGTCTTTTGGATATTGCTTTTCAAAATATTTACACTATTGTAATTGGTAAAATTTTCAGTGCCACACAACTAGGGTTTTATAATAAGGCTAATTCTATGCAACAACTACCCGTAACTAGCATAATAAAGCCCTTGAATCGAGTAACTTATCCATTATTTTCCCAAATTCAAAACGATAGTTTAAGATTAAAAAATGTCTATAGTCAATTAATGAAGATGGTAATGTTCGTAATAACTCCAGTATTGATGCTTTTGGGAGTATTGGGAGAGCCCTTATTCCGTTTTCTATTTACTGAAAAATGGCTCCCGGCTGTACCTTATTTCCAAATATTGTGTATTGTAGGAATATTGTTACCCATTCATTCATATAACCTGAATGTGTTAAATGTAAAGGGACGTAGCGATCTTTTTTTAAAATTGGAAATTATCAAAAAAATATTGATTGTAATTGCTATAGCTATTACTTTTCAGTTCGGGATTATTGTCATGCTATGGGGGAGAGTTATAATATCTTTTATTGGACTTATTATCAATTGCCATTATAGTGGCAAGTATTTAAATTATAGTTTATGGAAACAGCTCGCTGACTTATTGCCGAGCATACTTCTAAGTGCTACTGTCGGGGCAACAATAATATTGCTGGATAAAAACGTATGGATGGCTTTTTCTGATTTTATTCGATTAATAGCGGGGGGAACGAGCGGTATATTACTGTATTTGGGATTCGCTTATGTTTTTAAATTCAAAGAACTCACTGACGCAAAAGAGATATTATTGCGAAAGAAGTAAGAAATTTCATTATCTTTGTTTACTTAAAAACGCTTTAACAATGAGTAATCAGCAAATTACCGTTACTTCCCCATTACTCCCTCCTTTGGAAGAATTTATTCCCTATCTGGAAGATATCTGGCAGCGAAAATGGCTGACGAATAATGGATATTACCATAAACAACTGGAAGCAACACTCTCTGACTATTTAAAAGTTCCTTATGTCAGTCTTTTTACCAACGGAACTTTACCTTTAATGATAGCTTTACAAGCACTGCGTATCACAGGAGAAGTCATAACCACGCCTTACAGCTTTGTGGCTACCACTCATTCGTTGTGGTGGAATGGCATTAAACCAGTGTTTGTGGATATTGATTTCCGTACGGGAAATCTCGACCCCGATAAAATTGAAGCTGCCATTACTCCCCAAACAACGGCAATCATGCCTGTTCATGTATATGGCAACCCCTGTAACACAGAGAAAATTCAATCTATTGCCGATAAATACGGATTGAAGGTTATATATGATGCAGCCCATGCATTCGGAGTGGAAATAAACGGAAAATCTATTCTTGAAGCAGGTGATATGTGTACCCTAAGCTTCCATGCTACTAAAACGTACAACACCATAGAGGGGGGTGCACTAGTGTGTAGAAATGAAGAGACCAAAAAACGTATTGATCACTTGAAAAATTTTGGGTTTGCTGGAGAAACCACTGTGATAGCTCCTGGCATCAATGGTAAAATGGATGAAGTTCGTGCGGCTTACGGTTTATTAGAACTAAAATATGTTGATAATGCCATCGAAAGAAGAAAAAAGGTTGCTCAAACCTATCGTAAGGAATTAAGCGAAGTGAGTGGCATTTCATTCTTCAACGATATACCAAATGTAAGACATAACTATTCTTATTTTCCCATTTTCGTGGATAAGGATAGTTACGGCTCTTCACGAGACGAACTTTATTTCAAACTGCGTGATGCAGAAATTTTTGGCCGACGCTATTTTTATCCATTAATCAGTGAGTTCTCAACATACAAAGGACTTCCTTCGGCTGAAAAGAAAAATTTACCCATTGCCCACAAAATGGCAGATAGCGTTATCTGTTTGCCTATGCATCATGAGCTATGCGATAAAGATATACTAAAAGTTATAGACATTGTTTCGAAATAGATATGAAGCAAAAAAGGGTTATATTTCTTGGTGGTTCATATGCCCAAATACCTATAATAGAAGATGCAAGAGAGAGGGGTTGGTATGTAATTACCTGTGATTATTTACCTGACAATCCTGGTCATAAACTAGCAAACGAGTATCATAATATAAGTACAACGGATAGAGAAGGTATTCTTGCATTAACTAAAGACCTTGCACCCGACTTTGTTATAGCTTATGCATCCGATCCAGCCGCACTCACAGCTGCTTATGTTTCTGAACAATTGGGACTTCCTGGTAATCCATATGAAAGTATTCTTCTTTTATCGGAAAAAGACCTTTTTCGTAAATTTCTTCGCAAAAATGGCTTTAATTCTCCTCAAGCAGTTACTATAAATTTAGATGATGATTATATTGAAAAGATAAAGGGATTTAATTATCCTTTTATTATTAAACCCACAGACTCTTCAGGCAGTAAAGGGGTTACTAAGGTAGAATCTCTAAGTCAAATTAATATTGCTTATCAATATGCACTTTCTTTTTCTAGAAATAAGCGAATAATTGTCGAAGAGTTTATTGATACTAATGGCGAGCAGTTACACGGCGATGGCTTTGTTTACAACGGAGAATTAATCTTTTATTATTTAGGGAATCATCATTATAATACTAATATAAATCCTTTTGTTCCCTATTCAACAACTTGGCCTTGTAAAATTTCAGAAAAAATAAGTTTAAAAATTGATGCAGAAATTAAAAAATTAATATCGCTTTCTGGTTTTAAAAATGGTGCTATAAACATAGAAATCAGGATTCTGAATTCCAACAAAATATTTTTCATGGAAATTGGGCCAAGAAGTGGAGGAAATTTTGTACCTCAAGTTATTAAATATGCTACTAATTTCGATATGGTTAAGGCAACTCTTGATTTCTATGAAGGTAGAACAATTCTACGTCCGAATTGTCATTTAAAAAATAATGCAGCTTATTATGTAATTCATAGTGGTATTTCGGGAATACTTAAGAATCTGATCATTAAGGATTCAATAAAAAAAAATATAAAAGAATTTCACCAATACATCCGTATCGGTGAAAAGGTCAATTCTTTTCAAGGGGCAAACGCTGCAATTGGGATTTTATTATTAATTTTTGATTCTACACAAGAAATGGATTATATTATCGAGAATATGAATAAATATATTATTCTTCAAATTGAAGAAAAGAACACATGAGTATCGGAGGTTATTTTGAGTTAGAGCTTTCCAATAGCGGAGAATATCATAACAGCGCTTTACGTTTAAATACTGGGCGGAATGCATTTGAATATATTTTAAGGGCAAAAAGCTACCAAAAAGTTTTTTTGCCTTACTTCACTTGTGAAGTAATTTTTGAGCCTTTGCAAAAGCTAAACATTGCATACGAGCTTTATTATATTGATGAGAAACTCCAACCCATTTTCGATTTCAATAAGATGGGGAAGCAGGATGTGTTTGTGTACAACAATTATTTTGGACTTTGTGACAGACAAGTCAATGAAATAGCAGTCAAGTGTAAGAATTTAATAATTGATAATTCTCAAGCTTTTTTTTCGCTACCTTTACCACACATTGATACATTTTATTCTCCACGCAAGTTTTTCGGATTGCCGGATGGGGCCTATTTATATATTGACCGCCGGTTAAATTCCAATTTAGAACAGGATGTCTCAATGTATCGTTTCGAACATCTACTTGGACGGATAGATATAAATGCAGAACAGTATTATGACATATTTAAAAAAAACAATATTGAACTAAAAAATCAACCGATCAAAATAATGTCTGAACTAACTCAGAAATTACTGAACAGCATAAACTATAACGAAGCGAGAAAGAAAAGATGTGCCAATTTTCAATTCGTGCACAATCGTATACGAAACAGCAACCTTCTGAATATTGAACTCCTAGATGGCTCTGTTCCTATGTTGTACCCATTATTAATAAAAAACGGGCGTAAGCTAAAAAACAAGTTAATAGAGAATGATGTTTTCACAGCCACATATTGGCCAAGCGTTTTAGAGAAAACAGAGAGTAGTGATTGGGAATTTTTTATGGTCGATAATCTGGTGAATATACCTATCGACCAGCGCTATTCTGAAAACGAGTTAATCCTAGTATTAAACCTGATTGAAGAATTAAGATGAAAAAAATCATTATTTTAGGAGGGAAAGGTACTCCTGTTGTAATAGCAGAACAAATATTGAATGCAATTAATAAGTTTAACGTCAAACTCGAATTACTAGGGTTTGCTTTCGATGACGAAACTTTTGGTAAGGAGATAAATGGAATACCCGTACTTGAAAAAACGTACAATGTATACTCCAAGTATAAAACGTACGATGATGTTTACTATATTTTTTCTCTTTACCGAAGTGATTTAATCCAAGAACGAATAAGACTCCGAGACAGTTTCCAAATACCTATGGAAAAATACATCACATTTGTTCATCCTTTGGCAACTGTATCGCAAAGTGCCACTATGGGATTTGGGAACATTATATTAGCAAATGTCGTAGTCAATCCAAATGTAAAAATAGGAAACTTCAATACTTTTAATTCGAATTCACTTGTTGGCCATGACACAACTATGGGAGATAGCAATTTTATTGCAGGCCATACCGTTATAGGCAGTAATTTGAAAATCGGAAGTGGGAATTTTTTTGGCTTAAATTGTTCTGTCAAAAACTTCGTTGAAATGGGGAACTATAATTTAATAGGAATGGCTTCAAACGTTATAAGAAATCTATCAGACTATCAAATAGTTGTTGGTAATCCAGCAAAAGAAATTTCCAAAAATAATATTCAGTAAAATGATTATAGACAGACCCTATATAGAAGACATTGGAAATGAATGTTTTCTTATTTCTAATATCAAGGATGAAAAAAATCATATTGAAGAAAAATTTTTCTTTTCAGTTTCAAATGAATATAAGAAATATCTAGTTGATGATGTGGCCGATGCATTTGTTGTTGCCATGTTATTGCCTGCATTAATTTCTGGTCAAAATATAAAAGTAAATGCTCCTTTAACTGATATTTTATATTATCATCTTGAGAATTCATTGATTTATCTTTTATCAAAAGTATTTAAGAAAAATCCTATTAAGATCGTACCAGAAGAAACGTTAAAAATTGATTTTAACAGCTCAGCTGTTGGTACTGGTTTTTCTGGTGGCATTGATTCGTTTTCTACCGTTACACAGCATATTTCCGAGAATTGTCCTGAAAACCTAAAAATCACTCATCTAACATTGTTTAATGTTGGATCTTATGGCAATAATTTCGGAAATACACAGAAAGCATTTATATCAGACTTAAAAAGAGCTGAAAGTTTTGCTAACGAAGTAAATCTTCCAATAGTATCTTTAAATTCTAATATTAGCTCGGCATACACAGCTAAAGAAATCTTCCATTTTTCAAGCAGATCATCGATGTGTTTAGGAGCTGGAGTTTTATCATTACAAAAACTCTTTAGTAGATATCTTATTTCTTCATCAGGGGTTCTTGAAGATATAAGATTTGTTCAACATGATCAGTATTTTTACGAACCTCTTATTTTTCCTTTATTGTCAAATAATAATACTCAAATTGTTCTATCCATTGCTAATTTGGACAGAGTGGAGAAAACAAAAAATCTACTAAATAATGACATGGCACAAAGACATCTATACGTATGTGCTTCAGATATTTACAATGAAAAGCATGGTACTGACTTTAAAAAAGACACTAAACCCAATTGCTCCGAATGCATCAAATGTACAAGGACTATGCTTACACTTGATATACTAAATTCTTTAAACAAGTACAGTAACCGTTTTGACATCGATAAATATAATAATTTGAGAAAAGAATTAATATACCAAACTATTCAGCGAAAGAATATCGATCACTTTTCTAAAGAAATATACGATCTAATGATTAAAGAGAATTTTTCGGATATAAAAGAAATTAATAAGAAATCTTTTAGAGGAGAATTTAAAACGAAACTATTAAAGAATAAAATTGTGTTTTTTATTTATATAAATTTTTTACGAAAGCTCTTGAAAAAATGAAAAAATCAATTCTTGGACTCTATTATGAAGATTTTGAAGTTGGGTCAATAATCGAACATTCTCTTTCAAAAACAATTTTTGAGAGTGATAATAACTGGTTTAGTCTTATGACTATGAATCATCATCCGGTTCATACCAACATAGATTATGCTCAGAATAATCAACACAGGCAAATATTAGTTGTAGGCACGTTAGTCTTTTCATTAATTGTGGGTATGACTGTACCCGATATCAGTGGTAAAGCTATAGCCAATTTAGGCTATGAAGAGATTAAACATTTAGCCCCCGTCTTTATTAACGATACGCTGTATGCTAAAACCAAGATACTGAATAAAAGAGATTCTAACAGTAAGCCAGACAGAGGGATTATATATGTAGAAACTGTTGGATTCAATCAAAATGGGGAAGCTGTAATTAGTTTTAAAAGAAATGTATTGATAAAAAAAGCCGAGTATGACAAATGATTATTTAATGCGTAGCCTGATGTTTGTACCAGCGCACAATGAGAAATTGATGGATAGTGCTTTGCGGCGTGATGCGGATGTGTTGCTTCTTGACATAGAAGACTCTGTTCAACCGGTAGAAAACAAACAAAAGGCAAGAGACAATATTAAAAAATATTTAGAAGAAGGTAAGTTAGAAAACAAAATCATATTTCCAAGAGTTAACGACCGAGAAAGTGGACATCTTTTGCAAGATGTATATCAACTCGCACTAAACGGTATTACAGGCTTTATGTATCCTAAATCTCAAAAAGGAGAAGATATATATTTTTTCGGTAAACTACTGGAAACCATAGAATATGAGAAAGGGTTTCCTAAACATACCTTTAAGATAATAGCATTAATTGAGACCCCGGGTGCTGTGATGCGCATACAGGAAATATGCACAGCCTGTCCGGAGAGATTGATTGCCGTTGCATTCGGGTGTGAAGATTTTATGACAGAGTTAGGAGGAAAACATGACGCTAAAAGCGAAAGTATCTTTACTGCTCGTGCAATGATTGCTATGGGGGCTAAAGCAAATAAGGTAATTCCGATTGATACGGTTCACATAAAAGTACATGATTTGGAAGATTTGGAAAGAAATCTTATAATTGGACGTAATTTGGGATTTGAAGGCATGCTTGTCCTGAATCCAAAAGAATTACCATTAGTTCACCAATACTATTCTCCCACAGAGGATGAAATTAAATGGGCAAATGAAATGTTATATTTGTCAGGAGAAGCTATTGCTTTAGGCAAAGGAGTAGCTGTAAAAGAGGATAAATTTATAGGCCCCCCCATGGTTAAAATGGCAAAAGATATTCTGAGAAAACATCAGTTAGCTTCCAAACGATAATATCTTAAATAACTTATCCAATAAAATAAATGAATAAATTTCTAGATGAACCCATACAAGTAACACTACAAAAATGGGATTTAAATACAATTCCCCTCGTAAGTATTAGTTGTATAACTTACAATCAAGAAAAATATATTAGAGATGCTATAGACGGTTTTTTAATGCAGAAAACAACATTTCCTGTCGAAATTTTGATTCATGATGACGCATCTACTGATAAAACTGCCAATATTGTACGAGAATATGAGGCTAAATATCCCAATCTGATAAAACCAATTTATCAAACTGAAAATCAGTATTCAAAACGAAATGGGATTATTGGACGGATACAACGAGGTAGAGCTAGGGGGAAGTACTACGCTATGTGCGAAGGTGATGATTACTGGACGGATCCGTTTAAATTACAAAAACAAGTGGATTTTATGGAAGAAAACCCACAATACCCTTTTTGTTGTCATCGATTTAAGATATTGAATGAAAGCGACGGGGAGTTTCGAGATGAATATGCACATAATTTTTATAATGACGCAGATCTAATTATTGATATTGATCTTTTTACAAAAATATGGATTACACAACCATTAACATCTCTTATACGGAAGACTGTTTTATTGGATATTCTTCCCGAAATAGCCAATTATAAATATTCAAGAGACGTTCATTTGTTTTATCTCCTTTTAAAAAGAGGTAACGGCATTTCTTTAAATCAATTTATGGGTATATATCGTTGGCACGACGAAGGGATTGCTAGCAAGATAGCCCCCTCAAAACAAGTAAAAAATGGATATAATATTTATAAAGAATTATGGGAAAAAAATAAAACTGATATATTTCTTAAAAGAAAACTTATGCACTATGTGAACAAATGTATTGCAAACAGTGAAAATTTTCCCTTTGCATTTCAAAAATCCGTTTATTTCACAGGAATAAGAATAAGTACTAACAGAAATGAAGTAATACGTTTGACAAAAAGTTTTCTTTTTGCATTAATTCGTTCTATCCATAATTAATGTCAAATATAAAAAAAACCTCTACTATTAAATTAATTGTAAAATATTAAAGAAGTTATTTTAATCTTGGTAGGTTTTTAATGTCTTTGATTTTTCATAAATACATCTTTTTCACAGCATATTATAAGTTCAAAGTTGAATAAAGGATTATTTCATTCTCAACTAAATACTTTTAAAATATAATGAATGTTTCAGTTATAATTCCCGTATATAATGGCGAAAAGTTCATAGAGAAAGCTATAAGCAGTTGTCTTCAATTATCCGAAGTAAAAGAAATAGTATTGGTGGATGATGGATACAAAGATAGGGCGAAAGAAATTATACAAGAGTTAGCTGGCAAACACCCCATTATTAAATTATATGAGCACCCTAACAATGAGAACAGGGGTGCCGGAGCCTCTAGGAATTTAGGAATTGAAAAGGCCACGCAAGAGTACATTGCTTTTTTAGACGCTGATGACTTTTTTCTGCCAAATCGGTTTGCAAAAGATAAAGAGGTGCTTCAGCGTCATCCTGACGCTGATGGTTGCTACAATGCTATCGGTTGTTTTTTCTATTCGGATACCGCTAAAGATATTTTTTTTAAACATTTTAAGTCAGAAATTACAACTGTAAACCTTTTGGCTAACCCCACACCCGAAAATCTCTTTAGAGGAAGAATTGGATTAATTCCGGATTTCGGGCATTTTAGTTTGGACGGTCTAACCGTAAATAGGAATTGTATACTCAGTAATAAATTAACCTTTCCGATTAGTTCTATGCACGAAGATACGGCCTTTATCATTAAACTGGCTTATTATGCGAGACTTTATCCATCAGAATTGACAATTCCTGTTACCTTAAGAGGGGTTCACGAACAAAATAGAATTACAGAAAATTATCAGTCTAATAGAATTAAACAATATCATAACCAATTTAAGTTATGGAACCAACTATACGATTGGTCAGTAGAAGAGAGCATTGGAAAGACAGAAACAAACTATCTGAGAAAAATAGCAAATTTTTATAGATTGCTTTCCAGTCGCAGTCCTAAACCAAAAGAATTAATCAAGGAAATTTTATCACATCCAAGATTGTTATTTAATGATTATTATCCTCAGTTACATACTACCTATTTTGGGAATTCGCTAATTGCTTCTTTTTTGTTAAGAGTTCGCAATGACTTAACCCAACTCTTGACTAAATTACTAAAAAAGCATAATAAAAGCGTATCTAACAACAAGGACTTTGAAAAAACAAAATAATAAATGGATGTATCAGTAATCATTCCCGTATATAACGCGGAAAAGTATATAGTAAAAGCCATTGAGAGCTGCCTGCAGCTAGATG